>TARA_R110000823_G_scaffold100583_2_pt1 | contig 92474 bp, 78 predicted proteins | sample TARA_R110000823 | Tara Oceans TARA_R110000823 (sample SAMEA4397722) | marine metagenome | biome: Polar Biome; feature: [DCM] deep chlorophyll maximum layer (ENVO:01000326); material: water (ENVO:00002006), including particulate matter (ENVO:01000060) such as... | depth 20 m | reverse complement strand
AGAGACTTATGAGTACTTGGTACGCGTAGGCGAGTGCAAAACGCTTCTATTAGTGGTAAACCTGCCGTTTCATGACCAGGGTGGGAAGGTAAATTATCTTCTTCAGTTAATGATTTTCCGAGATCATGGCAAACACTAGCAAACCTGACTGAAGTTTTCTTTGATAGTCGAACTGCTTGTTTTAGCACCATCATGGTATGCACGCCAGAGCAAATTTCAGGATGCCATTTCTTGGGATTTGGGATCCCCCACATGTTATGCAAATCAGGCCAAAGCGATTGCAGTGCTTGGCATTGATAAAGCACTTGAAAGAATACTTCAGGATGATCATCAGCGAGGCTTCGATGCATTTCCTGCCACACCCGTTCACCTGAAAGACTCAATAGTTCGCCACTTTCGCTAAGCTCGGTCATTAAAGCGAGTGTTTCTAGTGCGATAGTAAAGCCATATGCATGATATCTAGCCGCAAAACGAGCAACACGTAACACTCTTAATGGATCTTCAATAAAGGCAGCTGAAACATGACGTAGTACGCGGTTAGTTAAGTCGATTTGTCCATGATAAGGGTCAATTATTTTACCGTTATCATCCATCGCCATGGCATTGATGGTGAGATCTCGACGTAGTAGGTCTTCTTCAAGGGTAACATTCGCCGAAGCGTCACAATCAAAGCCGGTATAACCTTGACCTGCTTTTTTTTCGGTACGAGCTAAGGCGTATTCTTGTTTAGTTTTTGGGTGCAGGAATACCGGGAAATCTTTACCTACTTGCAAAAATCCGAGGGAAAGCATTTCTGCAATGCTAGAGCCGACCACAACATAATCTTTGTCGACAACAGTTCGATTAAGCAGGGAGTCTCGAACGGCACCTCCGACCAAAAAATAATTTAATTGTTGATTTATGTTTGACATTTAGCGCTACAAGCCTCTGAAAATGAATGATATAGAATAATAATATCATTAAAGTTTAACACAATTGTTGACTGATTTTTGACATATGCACGTGTTCAGGTTAATTTCATTGGGTCGATTCATCAGTTAAGATTTTCTATGTACACAAGTTATTTTGGTTTAGAAGAAAAACCATTCTCCATTGCGCCAAATCCTGATTATTTATTTATGAGCGATCGCCATCGCGAAGCGCTCAATCACTTAACTTATGGCTTGGGTGATACTGGCGGGTTTGTCTTGTTGACCGGGGAGGTAGGTACAGGTAAAACTACCATTAGCCGTCGTTTAATGGAAAATTTGCCAGAAAACACCCAAGCGGCTTTTATTCTCAACCCAACCCTTTCCAGTCAAGAGCTTTTAGCCACGCTGTGTGATGAATTAAAAATACGCTATCGTAAAACCGGCGCAACCTTAAAAACGTTAACCGATAAAATACAGCAAAAACTGCTGAAAAATCATGATGAAAATATTAATACTCTGTTGATTATTGATGAAGCCCAACATCTACAGCCAGAGGTACTAGAGCAGTTACGGCTGCTGACAAACTTAGAAACTAATACCAAAAAACTTTTACAAGTTATTTTAATTGGTCAGCCAGAGTTACAACAGTTATTACAGCGTCGAGATTTACGGCAATTAGCACAACGAATAACCGCACGATATCACTTGTTACCGCTAAATAAGCAAGAAGTAGCACAATACCTTAAACACCGACTTTCAGTGGCAAAATGTTTCCGTAATATTTTTGATCAGAGTGCGGTCAATGCTATTCATAAAATTTGCCACGGTATTCCACGTTTAATGAATCTGCTAGCAGAGCGCTCGTTAATGAATGCCTACAACAGTAATAATGCCGTGGTTAATCGTAAAATAGTGCTACAAGCTGCGCATGATGCTCTTGGGGATGAGTTTGAAGTTATATCATGGTGGCAAAATTCGTGGATAAAAGCCGGTAGTTTACTTTGTACGCTGCTGGTTGTTTTAGCTGCAGGCGTTTGGTGGGGCACGCAGCAACTTGTCGTTGTTGATAATACCGTGAAGTTAAGCAGTGAAACTCAAAAGCAAGCTCAAACGCTTATCGATAAAAAGCCACTGACGGAAGAAGGCGTCGATACTGATAAGCCTGAGCTTGCCGCCAGCATTGTTAACGGTGCTAATAAACTTGTTGCTAAGGTAAAGGATAGTGTTGAGCCTAGCACTGATAATGCAAATATCATTGAGAAAAATACATCAACAGCAGCTGATAATAATGATGATAGTCAATTTGTTGTTAACGAGCGCCAGTTAGCTGAGCAGCAAACGACTAAACAAACACATCAGCAAAGGCCACAAAAATCTGTAGCCACAAACTTTATTGTGGAAGCTGAAGACGGTGTTTCTGAAGAGCTATTAGCAAGCTTTCAATCTGCAATTGAAGAAACCAAGCAAAGTGACAACCCCTTAGAACAAGTGAAAGTAGATAATAGTGATGTTTTACCGCTCACGCAAATGCCCACCTGGGTTCAAGATGGCGTGCCATCATTAGAGTTTGAAATGCATATTTATGCCAGCGACGGTCAAGGATGGGTCAGAGTCAATGGTCGTGATCGCTACGAGGGTGACTACATTGCTCGTGAATTACTATTGAATGAAATCCTACCGCAGAAAGTAGTGCTGAGTTTTCGCGGTGAAAAATTTACGATGGACGCTTTATCTTCTTGGAACTAGTGTTATCTATAAACGCAGAGCTTAGTTAGGAAATATTTGAGCCACCAGATGTTTAGTCTGATGGCTCTGGTTACTTACTTATTGCCATACCGGCATTTTTGCTTCGTAACTTTCTATTTTATCAATCTTATTTAACGTCCAACCGACACTATCTACACCGTTCTCTAAACAGTATTTGTGAAATGGTGTTAACGTAAAACTATATTCTGCATCTGCTGTTTTAACTTTGCTGGCGGTTAAATCAATCGTTAGGTACTGCAAATCAGCTTTTGATTGCTTGAATAACTCAGCTATTTCAACTTCTGTTAACATAATAGGTAAAACACCGATATTAATACAGTTTGCATAGAAAATATCTGCAAAACTTGAAGCAATAATGACTTTGAAACCATATTCTTGCAGAGCCCAAGGCGCATGTTCGCGACTCGAACCACAACCAAAGTTTTCACCTGTTAGTAAAATACTCGCGCCTTGATATTGTGGCTTATTAAGAATAAATTCAGGGTTATCTACTTTGCCTGCGTTATCTAGATAGCGCCAATCATTAAATAGATGTTGACCAAAACCTGTGCGAGTCGTTTTTTGTAAAAACTGTTTTGGGATAATTTGGTCAGTATCAACATTCGCTGCATCTAATGGCAAAACTAAACCATAATGCTGGGTAAAATTTTCCATGTTATGCTCCTTTAGCTTGTGAGTTAATCGCGGTTAAGTCGACAAAATGTCCTGCAATAGCAGAAGCAGCCGCTAACTCAGGGCTAACTAGATGTGTACGACTACCACGGCCTTGTCGGCCTTCAAAGTTGCGATTACTCGTTGAAGCACAACGGTCGCCTTCGGTTAACACGTCATCATTCATGCCTAAACACATTGAACAGCCCGGTAATCGCCATTCAAAACCCGCATCAATAAACGTTTGTGCTAAGCCTTCAGCTTCGGCTTGCGCTTTAACGCGGTATGAACCTGGTACAACGATAGCATCAACCGTTGGAGATACTTTTTTACCTTTGGCAATAGCTGCCGCGGCGCGTAAATCTTCTATTCTAGAGTTGGTACATGAGCCAATAAACACTTTATTGATGGTGATATCGGTAATTTTTGTACCGGCAGTTAAGCCCATGTATTTTAAGGCAGCAATACAAGAGTCACGATCTACAGGGTCAGAAAAGTCTTCAGGTGATGGCACAACATTATCAACTTGGGTTACTTGACCCGGTGTTGTTCCCCAAGTCACTTGGGTTTTAATATCTTTTGCTTCAAGCGTTAAGTAGCTATCAAAGGTTGCATCAGTGTCTGATTTTAGCTGTTTCCAATCATTAACTGCTTGTTCCCATACGTCACCTTTTGGCGAGTAATCTTTGCCTTTTAAGTAGTCAAATGTAGTTGCATCTGGGGCAATAAGCCCCGCTTTAGCACCAAACTCAATACTCATATTACAAACCGTCATGCGCTCTTCCATGGTTAAGCGCTCAATGGCATCACCACAGTATTCAACCACATAACCCGTTGCGCCTGCGCTGCCAGTTTTGCCAATAATCGCTAAGATAATATCTTTAGCGCTGATGCCAGGAGCGACTTGGCCTTTTACTTCAATTCGCATTGTCTTAGCTTTAGTTTGACGTAAAGTTTGAGTAGCAAATACATGCTCAACTTCAGAAGTACCAATACCAAATGCTAAAGCGCCAAAAGCACCATGTGTAGCCGTATGCGAGTCACCACAAACAATTACTGTACCGGGTAAGGTTAAGCCAAGTTCTGGCCCCATTACATGCACAACACCTTGGTTTTTATGGCCCATGCCAAATAATTCAATACCAAACTCTTTACAGTTTTTCTCAAGAGTTCTTAATTGATTTGCTGCGCCTTCACCGGCGGCATTAATTTCAATAGAGCGAGTAGAAATATTATGATCCATAGTCGCAATAGTACGTTCAGGATGGCGTAATACACGGTTATGAAATTTCAAATTAGCAAAAGCTTGTGGTGATGTCACCTCGTGGATCAAATGACGATCAACAAAGATTAACGGCGTTTCATCAGCTTTTTCTTCGATAATATGATTTTGCCATAATTTTTCGTATAAAGTGCTGGCCATGCTATTTTGCTCCTGAAGTTGTTTTATTATCACGAATGTATTGGCAAATAATATCGCCCATTTCGTTGGTAGACTTAGCTTTGTGGCGCTCTTCTGGGCTAAGTAAGTCGCCGGTAAAGTTACCTGCACTCAGCGTTGCCGCTACCGCGTTTTCTATTGCACTTGCCGCTTCAACTTGATTTAAGCTGTGACGTAGCATTAATGCCGCAGAAAGAATTTGTGCTATTGGGTTTGCAATGCCTTTACCTGCAATATCAGGTGCTGTACCACCGGCAGGTTCATACATACCAAAACCTTGCTCATTTAAGCTCGCTGAAGGTAAAAGTCCCATAGAGCCGGTGATCATGGCGCAAATGTCAGATAAAATATCGCCAAATAAGTTTGAACATAGCATAACGTCGAACTGTGCAGGGTCGCGCACTAATTGCATAGCAGCGTTATCAACATACATATGCTCAAGTTCAACCTTAGGGTAGTCTTTTGAAACCTCTATAACCACTTCTCGCCATAATACAGAAGATGCTAATACATTGGCTTTATCAATAGATATAACCTTGTTACGGCGCTTTTGAGCTGACTGGAAGGCTAGGTGTGCTATTCGGCTTATTTCTTTACGCGAATAAATCATAGTATCAAAAGCAGCTTCGTCTTCTTGGCCTTGATTTTTTCGTCCTTTAGGTTCACCAAAATAAATACCACCAGTTAGCTCTCGTATCACTAAAATGTCAAAACCAGCTTGTGAAATATCGGCACGTAATGGTGAAAGGTGAGACATAGCACTTTGAAGCTGCGCTGGGCGCATATTACAAAATAGTCCAAAATGACCACGTAAACCTAATAAAGAGGCTCTTTCTGGTTGCTCTGTTGGTGGTAAGTTACTCCACTTTGGACCACCGACTGAACCAAATAAAATAGCATCGGCTTGTTCACAGCCTTTAACAGTGCTTTCTGGTAGTGCTTCACCGTGATTATCGATAGCGCAACCACCTACGTCATAGTGTGTTGTACTAATTTCAAAATCATACTGCTGGGCAACTGTTTGTAAAACTTTTTCTGCTTGTGCCATAACTTCTGGCCCAATGCCATCACCGGCTAATATTGCAATTTTCGACATAATGTTTAAAACCTATAAATTTACGTTATAAATGAATACTTTTGTTGACTAGCCCGCTGCGATTAAATCGCACTTTTAGCTTCAGCAGCCGTGTCTTTTTTTAACTCTGTTTTCAGTTCAGCAATGGTAATAGCACGATGAATACCATTAAGTGCATTGACTAAAGCATTGCCTGAGGCTTTAATAACGTCAGTATCTAAGCCGTAGCCATGAAAGTTTCGTCCTTGCCACGACACCACAATGTCAGCCTTACCTAAGCCATCTTCACCTTGACCTTTGTTTGATATTTTGTAGTCACTGACTTCAAAATCGATATCAATGGCTTTTTTTATCGCCCTATAAAGCGCGTCAACAGGGCCATTACCGGTGGCAGACACAATTTTATGCTCATCACCTAATGCAAGCTTGATACTTGAGGTGGCAAACTCGCTGCCACCGCTTTGCACATTTAGCGTTTGTAAGTGATAAAAGTCTTGTTGATCTTGTTGTTGAATATTAAAAAGTAAGGCTTCTAAATCGTCATCAAAAACTTGGCCTTTTTTATCCGCTAAGGCTAAGAAGTCAGCGTAAAGGGCTTCAATTTCATAATCTGACTCTTGATAGCCCAAGCTTTCCATACGATGCTTAATAACATGACGGCCGCTGCGAGAAGTTAAGTTCAATTTAGTTTTACTGATGCCGACACTTTCTGGTGTCATAATTTCGTAGGTGTTGCTGGCTTTTAACATACCATCTTGGTGTATGCCCGATGAATGACTAAAAGCGTTACCACCGACAATGGCTTTATTTAATTGCACAGGCATATTACAAAGCTGGCTGACTAATTTTGAGCTACGGGCAATTTCTTGATGATTAATACGTGTATGAACACCTAATAATTCTTGGCGAGTTTTCATGATCATGGCTACTTCTTCAAGCGAACAATTACCAGCGCGCTCGCCAATGCCGTTAATGGTACATTCAATTTGTCTAGCACCGGCTTGTACGGCTGACATTGAGTTAGCAACAGCTAAGCCTAAATCATTATGACAATGCACAGAAATAACCGCTTGATCGATATTAGGTACACGATTAAATAAGGTTTCGATGATGCCACCAAACTCGTTTGGTAATGTGTAGCCCACAGTATCAGGAATATTAACGGTAGTGGCACCCGCTATAATGGCTTGTTCAACCATGCGACATAAATTGTCAATTGGGGTTCTGCCAGCATCTTCACACGAAAACTCAACATCATCTGTGAAACGGCGGGCATATTTAATTGCATGCACGGCCATGGCTTGTACATCAGCAAAGCTTTTTTTCAATTTTTGCTGAACATGCACATCAGAGGTAGATATAAAAGTATGAATACGAAATTGGTCAGCAGGTTTCAACGCATCAGCACAAGCTTTAATGTCGCCTTCAACGGCTCGGGCAAGGGCACAAACTCGAGAGTTTTTCACGGTTCTTGCTATTTCTTGTACGGACTGGAAATCACCCGGTGATGAAACTGGAAATCCTACTTCCATAATATCAACACCTAAACGTTCGATAGCGTGCGCTATTTGTAGTTTTTCATGTACTGACAAACTTGCGTTTAATGCTTGTTCGCCATCACGTAATGTAGTGTCAAAAATAATTACTTTGTCGCTTGATGTGCCCATGTGTTGTCCTGATTAATATAAGTTTTAGCGTTAAATAACGGGCATAAAAAACCCGCGGTAGTTAGCGCGGGTTTAGTGTTTTATTATCTTTGTCTATTTATTTTTCAAGCATAAAACCTAACCGCGCATGGATAATACGAGGAGGAGGTTAATTCGAATAATGCTTGATGAATTTTTCATTTTTTTGCTTTAATTCTCTAGAAGTAAATAAATAGTCAGTAGCTTATTAATAACGTATTTCTTTGGTTGCTGTCAATGAAAAATCAATCTAAAACGAATATATTATCTTTAACCTTGGATGTGTCATTTTAAAAACTGGCTGTTGAACTGTTACAGAGGCTGAGGCCAGCAGCGAAAATATAATGTATCTATTTGAGAATGTTGTTTATTTGTTAGCTAAATATTATAATTTAACCTGATTTTTGCCATGTTATCATTGCCTTTATATTCATTATTACCATGATTGCTCAATAAGCATCACTTTCACGCAACTAGATTTTATTGATCGCAATCGAACATTTAATTGGTAAAGTTAATAAAGCTGATATGATTATTTTAATAGCAGCATGTGCTTCACTGAACAGGAATGATTTCGCTAATGACCGTTAAAAAGTACCTTTTTTTTATCAGCCAGAATTATAGTTTTTCAATTTTGAGACCGATACAAACACAAGCGCTAAACCGCGGCGATAAGGTGGCATGGTTTGTTGAAGGAGATGCCGTTGACAAGGAACTTTTTGATGATGACGAACAACAATTAGCCGATCTTAGTGCGATATTTGTTTTTAGTCCTGACGCAGTATTATATCCTGCTAATAACGCACCGACTTTTCTTCCTGGGATTAATGTTGCTATTTTTCATGGTTTTGATGCCGGTAAATTAGATAAAAAGGGTAATAACGACCATTATAAAGATAGGCGTTGTTTTGATCTTTATTGTACGCAAGGGCCTGAATCAACAAGAGAATTTTTAGCATTACAAGGCTCACCCAAAAAGTTTAATGTCATTGAAACTGGTTGGAGTGCATTAGATAGCTTATTTGCTTCTGATCTTCCTGTGATTTCAAATAATGCAAAACCGACAATATTATTTTGCTCAACATTTTCAAAGCGCTTATGTGCGGCCCCGCACTTATTATCGATAATAAAGCAATTGAGTGAGTCAGGTCGTTGGCGTTGGTTAGTACAATTTCACCCTAAAATGTCGCGAAACATAGTGGATAGTTTTAAAGAAATTGAAAGTGAATATTTGACGTTTGTAGAAACGAGCGATGTTATCCCTCTGTTAAAACAAGCTGACGTTATGGTTTGTGACACATCTTCGGTAATGCTAATGTTTTTATTACAGCACAAACCTGTGGTTACTTTTAAAAATATTAACCCAAAAGCTCATTTATTTGACATTCAAACTCCGGCAGAGCTTGAACAAGCCATAGAATATGTGTTAACACGACCAAAAGCGTTAATGGATTATATTCAAAGCTTTATTAATGAGGTGCATCCATATAACGACGGACTCTCTGCACTGCGGGTTTTAGTTGCAATTGACAAAACAATAGAAGATAAAGCCAGCCTGGCTTCTCACCCAAAAGATTTTATTCGTCAGTTTAAAATGCGTAAAAAACTTAACTATTGGCGTTTTTAGCCTGTAGGTTAATATAATTTATTCTTATGTTGCTGAAAAAAAGTTCTTGTTTTTGAGTAATTCAATAGCTGTTTTAGCAATAAGCTCGGGTGAGATATCCAATATTTGGTCATCATCATTAATATAGTTGCCAGCATTGTTTATCACTGTCACTTGCATACCTTTAGGGCATACGTTGCTAAAGGGGCTTGTACCTTTACTCTGTAGTGCTATGGTTGTAGTTTTTGTTGCTGCCGCGACGTGTAATGGCCCTGAATCCACGGTAATAAGAAGATCCAAGTCAGCAATCGTATCAATGAGTTGAGTTATAGTCGTTTTTCCTGCCAAAGAGTGAGTGTTTACAATGCCTTTTTCTTGGCACAAGCATACTACTTGCTCAGCTTCTGATATTTCTTCTGGTGCACCTAACATATAAAACGAGGTTGTTTTCTGGAGCTGTTGATTCAATAAATAGATCACTTCAGCAGTATGTATTGTGGGATAATGTCGGCTTAATTTGGCTTTACTAACGATACAAAATCCAACTTTTATGCTCTTAATATCAGCTAAAACACTTTGCTTTTTATCGTAATCTAGCTCTACGTCAGGTAAATAAGTGTGTGAGTTTTCACACAGAGCATTACCTAGATAAGCATAGCGGTTGATGTAATGACGGTTGATATCAAGCTTTAATGCTTTATTTAAAAGAGCGTTGCGCATCTCTTTGTTGTAACCAATTAAATTTCTTACACCGCTAATTCGAGCAATAGCAGCATCAATAAAGGTATTAGTCATTAATATGCCAGCATCAAAGCTTTCATTTTTTAAAGACTTAATAAGGGAAATAATCCCTTGTACTTTATTTTTGGGTCTTTCATCAATGACCAGTTGAAACTTTTCACTTCTATTAAACGCTTGTGCTGGAATTGCTCTGATAACCAGTGTGATTTTTGCGTCTGGATAGCTCGTTTCAATAAGTTTAAGTGCAGGTGTACAGTTGATACAATCACCTAAAAATCGAGGCATAAAAACAACAATGTTTTTGAAGGGCTTAATAATATTTGTCATATAACTTTCTTCTTAAGTTAATTCAAAATTACCAACGGATTTTGAAGCTGGAGCGTAAAAACTGGTCGCCTATAGCATCTTCACCTAAGTTTAACTTAACTTCAAAAAAAATGCTTTTTATCGCTTTTGCTATTGATATTTCAACCTCATGAGAGCGTTGATATTGATAAATGGTTGATGGGTTAAATTCTGCTGAACGATATAGCATTGAAAGTTGGTAGCTGCCAATGTTTTGCCAATCGAATCTCATACTCATTGCACTACCGCCTACGCCATCGTCTGATGCTTTCAAATTACCCCACCAATGGCCCATTTTAACTTTGTCGTTTGAGTAACCCTCATCATAGATATGATGTACATACCATGCACTATGAAACTTAGTATATTCAAAGTTCATCGAAGTATTCGTCGTCAAATATGGGACAAACAGACCAAAATTTTGTGCAATATTGCCCAGTTGGTAATTTTGGTACTCTTTGGTATCTTCGCCGGCATATTCCCACGTTAAGCTTAATGGGAAATCAAATGGAGCTATATCAAACTTATTGCTAATTGAGGCTTGTTGGTTGCCAAATTCTTTAGAGCAGTCCTGCAACTCGGTGCCACTTCCGCCACAATTATCACTATTTACAGGATCAGTTATACCATTCCATATGTCTTTTATCGATATATCGTTATCGTCTCCTGCAAACATCAAGGTTCGATTAAAACCTATAGTCCACCAATCAAATGGTTGAAAGCTTAAATGCATAGACATAAGTGCTGGTTTACCTGAAACGGGTGCTCTTTTGGTATCAAACTGTATGCCGCTTTGTCTTTCTAAGACCCCTACAGACATCTCATATTTAATATTCCAATCGGTTAATAGTTCAGGATTACTAACAGTCACATTAAGCGCTGGCTTAGCTTGAGTGGATAATAGTAACGCACCTTCTTGTGTCGGCGATAACCAGTGTTCTCGATAGCCAATATCAACTTGTAATACATCCCAGCCAAAAGAAATGTAGCTATTGTTTGGGATTACTTCACCGTTATACAGTGTGCCACCACCATTTAAAATAAGGTGCTCATTTATTTGCCAAAAGCTGCTTGTTGTTATTTTAAAAGAATCGCCAACATCAAGGGCGCGCTGATTGGCAAGTAAAAAATCATCTTTAAATGAATGACTAATTTGTGCTGAAAAATGCGTGAGTGCTTTCTTTTTTTTGTAGCGTTTTATATAAGCATTTAGCCTTTGATATAAAGTAGGGTGGCTACTTTTAACTTTGTCTAAGTACTTATAGACTGTTGCTGCGTGGTATGGGCGTGTTAAAATCGGTAATTTGGTTATGGTAGCAAGCTTTTCAAGCTCTAATTCAAATAGAGGATCGGTTTTTAAGGGTAAATAGGGAGAAACGCCATTTGCCTGAGCAAAAAATGACATGAGAAAAATTTTGAACAGACATATATAAAGCAGAGGTTTCAACAGAGGGTTTCCTATAATGGGATTTAAAGGCTCTGAGAGAGCCTTTATTTTTAAACTAAAGACTAATTCCAATTCTCTAAGCTTGCTTTACGTTTTGAAAATAAACGTGGTAAAACTAAGCCAAATAATAAGCCGATGCCTAACACGATAGCACCATTAAAAAACCATTGCTTCTTAATATCAGTATCTTGGCTTTTTAACTGTGATTTAGTTTTTGTTAAGTCCATATTGAGTGCTGAAATGCTGTTTTGTAAATCACTACGCTCTGACTTTAGTGCTTCTATTTCATTGGTCGCCTCATCTAATTGACGAGTAATTGTACTTTTCTCTGCTCGAAAACTTGCTAACTGTTCATTGAGATCAGCAATAACAAAACGCATGCCTGGTTTGTTTGATACATACTTGCTTTCAACCCAACCGGTACGATTTTTATCGGTTGTTATCTGACTATAATCATTATCAGACTCACCAGTTACTTGTACTTTCTCACCAGAGTTTACCGTACCCTGTATACGATAATTTTTACCTGCGCCGGTATGTATATAAACAATTAAATCTTCAGAAATATAGCCGGTAGTTGTTACTACATCGGCCTCTTCGGCAAAAGAAAATAAGGACGTACAGCATAATAAAGCAACGAATGTTTGTTTTATGTTCATCATGAAAGAACCAATAGCGCCATTTAAACAAAGAATGGCAAAGATAGTAGGACTTTGCAGGAATGATAGCAAGTGATGTTGCTTAGATTTCTGAGATTTTTGATATAAAATATTAATCATGTAAGATTGAGGTTACTATTTACCGTGTTAGCTCAATAAAATATTGTTGCTACAGAAAATAAGCTTGATTTATAACCAATATTGGAAAAATATGACAACCGAAATAGAGCTTAAATATTTAGTTTTAAGTGATAATGTTGCAACAAAAATCACTCAAATGTTTAATCGTGAAAAAATTCAATTTACCTATCAAGAAAAGCAACTTGCCAATTGTTATTTTGATACTACAGATTTAAACCTGCGAAAACATGACATGGGCTTAAGAGTTCGCCGTTGCAATAACCACATTGAACAAACAATTAAAACAGCAGGGCAAGTTGTTGGTGGCTTGCATAGTCGCCCAGAGTACAATGTTGACATTGAAAGTAATTTTCCTATTTTGACACTTTTCCCAAGTGAAATATGGCAACAAGGCCAATCTGTAAACGCTATTCAAAATGAGCTGATAACATTATTTAGCACTGATTTTATCCGTTGTACTTGGTTGCTCACTGACGTAAGGGGCAATGTTATTGAGTTAGCGTATGATCAGGGCGAAGTTGCCAGTGCTGAGCAAAAATCTGCTATTGATGAAATTGAACTAGAGCTTGTTAAAGGCAACAAAACGGCATTATTTAATTTAGCGTCACTACTTTTTGATGAGCTAGCGCTAAGACCAGGATTAAAAAGCAAAGCGGCGCGAGGTTATGCGCTTTCGCGTGCAGAGCCTTGTGAAGAAAAAATCCAACAAGAGCGTTTTATTTGTCAAGAGCGTAGCGACGCAATTGGCACGGCTTTTACTTCGGGGTTAAGTCGTAGCCTAACCAGCTTACAACAAAATATTGAATATTATTTAGCGAGTGAAACATTAGTTGCTTTGGCGAAGATAGAGGCAAGCTTGGCTGTTATTCGTCATGGTTTTTGGCTGTTTTCAGAATATTTATCTCCTGAAGAGTTATTGATCAGGGCTGAGTTGAGCCATTTTGTTCATTTGTTATCTTGGGTTGATAATGCAATACATTTACAAGAACTTACCAATAAAACCGGTAATTATCGTAAAAAGCTCGACTTCAGTAAACAGTTAATTAAGCAGCTAAAAATTGAAAAACGTCGGTTCCCAAGTACGGATGATATTTGTCAACTCCTGCACAGCGCTAGGTTTAATCAACTACAGCTTAACATATTGCAGCTCTATTTATCACGGGCACAGACACCTGTTTTAGCCGGTAGTGAAGGCGGCAATACGCTGATTAAATTTGCTCAAGATAGAATCCAGTTCAGTTTACGTGAAATAAGTACACAAATGAAAAGTGCTGAGCATTTTACTTGTCAACAATATATAGCCCAAAGCAAACTCTTAAACCGTAGTTTGTTAACGGGGATTTGGTTGGCCGGATTATTTGATTATGATTTACGTGATAAGTTTCGCCGACCGTGGTTAGATTTACAGCAAGGCATAAGCGAATTACAGTCCTTGTGGATTATTCAAATGCAACTAGAGAAACTATCTGAGCCCTCGAAACGACTGGTACAATGGCAAAGTAGTAAAGTCGAAGGCTTGCTGTTAGCGTTAGATAATACCAAAGCGATTGCTACTGAAATGCAGCCTTATTGGCTTGAACCTTTTTAAGCTAAGCCTTTGCAATTTGTGATTGGCTATGTTTTTTATTATTGGCGTGGAGACCGTTATTATTAAATCATATTTTTTGGCTAGAGTTAATGGTAGTGCTTTAGCTTGTTGCTTATTACTGTGCAGCTTAGTTACTTCGGTATGTTTTGCTAAAGTTTACCCACTACCAGCGCCCAATTCGCGGTTAATTGGTGAAATGCAATATCATGAAGTGGTCAAAGGTGATTATTTTCAACAGATTGCCGAAAAATATGATGTTGGTTTTTTGGCCTTGATGGCGGCTAATCCCGGAATCGATCCTTTTCTACCAGCTATAGGGCAACAATTGATTATTCCAAGTCAGATGTTGTTGCCGTATGGTAAACGTGAAGGCATTGTTATTAACTTACCTGAATTACGTTTGTATTACTTTCCAGCCAATAGTGACAAAGTTCATGTTTTTCCTGTCGGTATTGGTCGACAAGGATTAGCCACGCCAAAAACTGTTAGTTACATAGGTGAAAAACGTAAAAATCCTGTTTGGCGTCCAACGGCTGAAATGAAGCAAAGACACTTCGTTGAATATGGAACCAAGCTGGCTGATGAAGTGCCCGCTGGGCCGAATAACCCGTTTGGTCAATATGCTTTGCGTTTAGGTACCAGTGTTTATTTATTGCATGGTTCAAATCGACGTTTTGGCATTGGCATGAGAGCAAGCTCAGGCTGTATTCGTTTGTACGATGATGATATTGAATGGCTTTACCAGCATGTTGAAATTAATACTCCCGTGCGTATTGTCGATCAGGCCATAAAGTTATCTTATGAAGCCAATAAAAAACTATTTGAAGTGCATAGTCCGTTAACGGCAGATGATGGCCGCGTTAGCCAACCTGAAATTAGTAATGCCGTATCTCAATTTATCGGTGATAGCCCTGATAATATGCAGTTGTTATTACAGCAAATAGCAAGCCCTAAAGGTTTAGTTACTAAGTTGGTTAATGATTAACCAGTAGCGTAAAATTCAAAAGCAGATAGAAAAAACACATAAACCAAGGTTTAGTGCTTTCTCTTTCAATACGGCATTTAAACGCTATCAGTGCTATTTTTTATAGCTAGCAACCATATTGTCGATACGGTCGTTGGCTTTTTCTACTGCCATTTTCGTTTCTGCTTGTGCTGAGCTTAAATCATTAACCTCAGTTGATATTGACTTTGTCTGTGAGGTTAAGCTGTCTACTTGCTTTGTTAAGCGGTCTACTTTTTGGCTTAGTTGGGAAATGTTTTCTTCTAATGCCGATGTATTGGCACAGCCACTAATAATGGCAACTAAGGTAATTAGTGTTATTTTTTTTAATAGCATGGTATGTCCCTTATCTTTGATGATATTTTACTTTTTAAAGTGAAAGAAATAATTGCATTAATGAGTATGACATAAAACGCCTATAGCGCCTATAGCGCCTTGTGGTGTCATCGCTTAAGTATGTCAGTTATGCGAAGTTAGGTATTAGTTAAACAAGATGAATTTATTGAGGTAATCACAGCTGTCGGGGCAACTATAATTAATCGTTGTTAATTGCTTAGCAAGCGTTATTTTAGGCTCTTTGTTATGGTATCTAGTTTTTCTTCTAATGTTATCAGCTTTCTACTGATTTCATTATTTTGAGCGATGATTTGAGAATTTTGCATCCTTAACTCTCTGTTTTTGATGTTGGTATCTGCAAAGCCGAATATTTTATTGGCAAATACTGCGCCCATGCCACCAAGTATACCAATACCCAAAATAAACATAATAAAAACGGATGCGCGGCCGGTGAAGGTAATGGGGTAGATATCGCCAAAACCAATGGTGGTTGAGGACATTACCATTAGCCAGATAGCATCAGTGTAATTTTTTATCGGTGAGGCTTCAAGTCCAAGCTCAGCTTGATAAGTTATATAACCTAAAGTTAAATTTAACGTAAAAAATAAAATAAAAGAAGCAATGGCGATAAAGCCATAATTGTAATTTTTTACCCCGAAGCCATCAACGTTATATAAATGACTTTTCTCCATGGCTTTTTGCACAATTATCATTTTAATCTCTTACATTATTTATCAGTTGATAATAGTTAAGTATTTTAGTCTATGAGTTCATTATCAACATAGTTGATCAAATCATCCATTAATTTTTTCTTAATTTCAAGTTGTTGTTCTGCTTGCAAGTCATATTTTTCTGCAAGTAACTGATAATCTTCAGATGATAAGCTGACCGTTAGTCTTGGACGCTTTGGGCGCTTATTGGTTGGCAGGCCTAAAATATCACGAATCTGCTCTGAGGGGCTAATACCGCCCTCTAATGCTTGCTTTCTGATCGCTAGCTGAATTTTTTCATCCATATCAAAAGCAACTTGTACCGCTTTCACTGCTTTGATGGATGATTGCCATTTTTCAGGTAATTTTCGTGCCACAATTAACTTCCTGGATACATATCGACAATATCTGTCGTTGGTTTAAATAAGGTTAAAAATACTTCAGTATCGCCATCTTGCCATACTTCGATATCAATGCCTTTATCTTGATCCTCATTGTAGAGAGAATACAGTTCAAATTGTTCACCACTGTCTTTCCCCTCATAAGCGGATAAGGCGTCTTTGCGATAATCTTTTCGATGGAAGTAACCTACTTGGGCGAAGCTACTTTGTTGATAAAGTTCACTGCTCCAACCTGAGGTATTATCACTGTCGGCTAAACGGCTTAATTGTGCTTGGCCCGGCTCGTCAAAAATTTCAGCAAATTGCTCAAGATCAAAAAGTGTTTCCACATCTTGATGCAGTATCTTCAGAGAAAACTTCAAGTAAGTTTTATCGTCAACATCTAAGGTTAAGTAAAGTTCAATATCATTACTGCCGAGTAAAACCCATTCAATTTGATTTTTATGTTCAAATTCATAGCTATTAACAGCGCTAACCTGAAACTCTTGCGCTCGTAGCGCCGTTGGTAAACCAAAGCTATCCGACAGTACGATAATGTCACCTAAGGTGAGCGCTTCGACATTATTGAGCTTGCGCTCTTGTGCTGGCTTTTTAAATATGTTTTTGAAAAAACTCACTATTTACTCCTAATGTTCGCGGTGAATTATGCTACAGGTGTAAACTAAAAAACCGCTTAACATCATTGATATTAAGCGGTTATTGGTATTAGTTAATTACTTTTTTTTAGCTTTTAAACGTTCTAGCACTGAATTAGCGCTATTATCACTAGCACCAATCCCCGCTTCTTTAAGTTTAGCTTCTAGTGAAGTATCTGAGTTTTCTGATTCCAGTACCTCAGCGGCCTTCATGCGATCATCAAACTTTTGTTGCTTAGCTTTAATACGTTCTAATGAGTCTTTAGCATTTAATAACTTAGAATTACTTGATGAAAAGTTATCGGTAATTGCTGAAGTTGCTTTTTGTACGCTTTCTGTAGTTTTCACCATAGATAATTGGCGTTTGTATTCAGCAACGTGACGCTCACTCTTTTTCACTAGCTCTTTTAAGCGCTCTGCATTACCTTGAAAACTATCAAGTGCTTGTTGTTGGGTACTTAATTCATTCTCAAGTGTTGAAATTTTTTCGGCAACAGCAAGTGCAAGAGCGTCATCGCCTTTTTCTAGTGCTTGAACGGCATAACCTTCATGTTCAACAATTTCACGTTTGATACGATCAACGTCTCGGCTTGATGACATTTGTTGTGCCATTACGCCGGTTAAATCACGTTTTGCTTGTGTTAAGTGATTTTCTGCATCACGAATTTCTTGTTCAAAAATTCGGGTGGCATTCGAGTCAATAATTGATTCACCTACTTCAGTGGCACCGCCACGAATCGCGGTCATAATTTTTTTAAAAATACTCATAATAATACTCCTAAGGTGGCTGCTTAAACTAAGTAATCACTCATGTCGTCAATAATTTCTAGCGCATTGTTACTTAATACGCCAAGTTCGAGTTCGATGTCATTAAATGTTGAACTAATCGCTAGTGCACCAAAAATAACGTATTTATCACCAATTTTTGAAAATGAAGATAGTGGCATAGGAATGTTCATCTCTAACATACTGACATGCATTTCATTCATCTTATCGGCTTTTACTTCTTCTTCACCCCAGAGGTAAGTGATGCAAATGATTTGATCATCAGTTACCGAAAGAAATATAGGTAATTCTTCACGGCCAAGTACCGTAATTTGTAATACATCAACTTCGCCTGAGATAGGCTGACAGTCAAAAACCATCCCAGTGTCTGATTCGTCGGCCAATGTATTTAGGTAATCAGCTATCTTATGAATATTCATGTTATTCCTCATGCGCTAATAAGTAGCGTAAAAATCAGTATGACTGTTTTTACTTAACGACATAATATGTCGTATTGGGTTAATTTAGCACTCTGACATATTATGTCAAGTGTTGATTTGATTTTTTTATCTTAAGTTATCTTAACTTATTTACAGTTACTGTAAATGGGCATTATTTAAGCCTTGCTGATCTTGCCATGCTTGCTGATGCAATTGATAAATAGCATGGCTGCCAAGGTAATTAATCGGCACCTTGTCACTATCTTGATAAAAATCTTGTGAAAACTCAAAGGCATTGGTTACCAGAGGTAAAGTAAGCCAATGATGAGGGATAGGCAACTCGGTTAAAGCTTTTAATCTTGTTAAAGGTGCCGCGCCCATTTTATTGGCGATAGTCCATCCCCATTCACCAAAGCTTGGCACGTTATCGTGATATTGTTGTACTGTTGAATAACCGGCGGCTTGTACGGTTTTCCCAATGGCAATAAAAGCATTTTTTGCATGATATGGACTTGCTGATTGAATGCCTATTAAGCCATCACCTGCCAATAATTGTTTTAATCGGGCGTAAAAATTTACTGAATAGAGTTTATTGAGATCAGGATGACTTGGGTCGGGTAAATCTACAATAATAGCGTCGAAGGTTTGTTGGTTTTGCAATAGTTGGTCGATGGCAATAAAAGCATCGGCAGAAATGATTTTAACACGCTTGTCGCGTAAACTTGCGGCATTTAACGCTTCAATCGCATCGGCAAGGTCAAGGGGGAGTTTTTCGTGTGGATTTTCAAATATTTGAAGAAGCTCGGTATCTAAATCAACTAAGGTGACTTTTTTCGGTTGCCACTGTAAAACATCTCGAAGCGCTAAACCATCGCCGCCACCAATAATAAGAATATTATCATGGCGCGCTGAGCCCGCTAACACCGGGCTAACTAGATAACTGTGGTAGATAAACTCATCTGAAGATGAAAACTGTAAGCGGCCATTTAAATAAAAATTAATAATGTTACCTTGATTAGCACCCATATTTCGCTGAGTAAAGGTCAGTTGCTGATAGCGAGTTTTGTCGCTATAAACGACTTTGTCGAGGTATAGTAAATTACTCATTTGACTTAGCCAACCGTTACCAAATTGATAAATTGCCATGATCATTACCAACAATACAGCATGAGCAGTAAGTAAAGTTTTTCGCCAAGTCAGTTTTTGCCAATAATAAAGAATAAAAACACTGCCGGCGACAAGATTTAACGCTGCAGTTAATGCACTGGCTTTGCTAATATCGATGGCGAGTAAAAACATCACCCAAATGGCAGCACCGATGCCCGCGCCGACATAATCCGCGCCGTAAATAGTACCCAGATTATTTTTCAGGTGCTTTTGATGTATTTCTTCTCGGATGCGGGCAATAAGCGGTATTTCCATACCGATAAAAAAACCTAAAATTAAACCGAAAAAATATGGGCTATTAAAGGCGATAAAACTTAATTGTTTGAACAGGCCGCCCCGAGGATAAGCATCAGGCGGTAAGTTGAACATAGTGCCTAATACTTCAGGAAAGGTCTGCGTTAGGGCGATTAAACCGCCAATAATAAGAATGGAACTACTACCCAGAAAAGCAATAATAAGCTCTAACCAGACAAAACCATTAAAAGCACATTGAATTTTGCGTGCGGCAAATGCACCCAAACCCATAGCGACAATCATCAGGCCAATCATCGCATATATGGTGCTTTCCATGATACCCAAAACTCTGCCGGCGTAATGAGAGAGCAGGTATTCATATATAAGTCCACAACCGGCCAAAACAGCCATAGTTAAAATCAGGAGCACATCGTCCCACAGCCGATTTTTGTTGCTTACCATGAATATTCCTAGTTTGTTTTAAAAAATTGCGATAAAAAAATTCAAGCTCCAATTGATAAAGCTTGAATTTTACGGCTGCAGCTTACCTTGGCAATTACGACATCAGGGCCGTTAAAATAAGCGCGATAGAAATGCTGATCGCCATCTCTACACTGGCAACACCAATATTATGCTGTTGATCGACTTCTTCCACTAGGTTAATACCCATAAGCACGAGGCGCTTAGCAATTGATGTTAGAGCGGCAACCAATAACGTCATCACCATACCGAACACCAACCAACCCACTAAGTTAATGAGTAATGTGTCTGGGCTATAAGTTAAAAAGTGGCTGGCCGCTGTGACGGCTAAGGCGGTACTAATAACTTGTCCTGCATAGCGAATAGCCAACGCCACTTGACCTTCAGCAAAAGCATTTTGCATGCTGCTGTTTTGATTGTTGGCAGCATATTGACGCTCTTTAATGCGAGTGACTAATACCAACATCGCCTGTGAAACAATGAAGCCTGCTGCAATTGCGGTAAAAGTATTAATGTCTAAACCATAAACCCAAAGTAGTACCGCGCGAATAATAATGGCGGTAGCAATAGCGCCAGAGGCATCGACAATACCGACAGTAATATTACGCGCTTTTATTTGTGCATTTTTATCGATTTGGTTTAAGGCAAATCGATCATGAAATACACGACCAATTTTAATGAGTATTAAGCCAAAAATACCGTAACTGGCCATACCGATAGCTTCCATTAAATAGCTTTCAGCGTTTTCGCCGGTAATGGCACCGGTTAGGACAATACCCAGTGCAGCAACACTCCCTGCAACACTGATACCAAAAGCAAAGTTATCTTCTTTAGCCAGTTCGTCAGTTGAATTTACTTTCGCTGATAAACCACTAATAAAGCGCATGGCACCCAGTAATATAATGGCAATGGTAATATCTATAGCTAAGAAAATCAGTAGCTCTTGATTCAGGCCGGTTATTTCAATAAATGTATTCATATTTATCCCTACTTTCCACGTCTAAAGCTACGTGAGGTTGTACTTTTACTGTTTCTGAAACTAGCATTTTTGGCACTTTTACTTGATTTTGCATAAGCGCTTTTATTACTTGCTTTGCTAGTAAATCGATTGGCACTGGTTTGTGCGCTTTTACTTTGGCTAGAGATACTTGAAGCGCCAGTTCTATTTTTACTGTAAGCACTAGTATATTTTTGGCCACGGCTTTCAAATGATTTTTTGGTGCGAGTATCTAAGTCAGTTTGTTTGTTTAGCTGACTTGGTGAGCTATAGCGCTTGCGACCGTAGTCATTGTAATAACTATAGTTTCGGCTACGGCCCCAATCATTGTAGCTTGTACGACGAGAGCCAAATAAATCGCCCATCATTGAGTACATGCCATACCAAGCCCAAAACGACATACCATTAGAGCCAGTAGTCCAATTACCGTAAGCGGGATTACCAATAAGTTGTTCACCAGTACCAAAATCTTGCGCTTTATTGGCGGCAAGGCTTTGTGCTTTTGACAAGGCATTAACGCGCGGTAATGTGCCTTCAGACATATCAGCTAAAACATTAAGCGGATCGCTCAATGCATCTGAATATAAAACCGGATCAGCGGCTTGATAAAGATTTAATAACTCATCATAAAGCGCTTGAGAATCTTTAAACATTTGCGGCTGTTTTTTTACTGTATTAAGTCGATCAACTAAAGCAAGATACATTGGCCCTTGGGTCCCCGCGTCTTTTAAAAATTCATCGATTAAAGGTTTATAGTCAGGTTTATCTTTTAGTAATCTGTCTGCGTATTGACTAATTAAATTAGCATTACGTACTTGGCCGTTATCGAGGGCTTGAGCAAGCAATTCAATACGTTGTTCAGTGAGTGGAATTTGCTGGGTAATTTGCTCTTTTATTGGATCTCCACAAGCGGAGAGTAAGAACATCAGCAAGATTATAATTGATTTTAGTGGCTGCATTTCTGCCATAGTGTCCTCAAAAATGCTATGGTTATCATTCATTAATATCACTTATGACATATTATGTCTATTGTTTTAGGCAAATCAGTGAAATTAATTTTTCACCATTACATATTATTGCTAATTTTGTCATTGTAGCTTTTATCGAGGGTAACGTGTCTACTTTATCACAATTGTCATTTCCGCCTTTACTGGAAAACCAGAAAAATAATAGCTGGTTACAGTTTTCTCAACAACACCCTAGCGTTAGCGATAAGTTATCAGCTGAGCGCTTAGCGCTATTTAAAAAAGCTTTAGCGTTAAGCGACTTTATATTACGTAGTGCTTTGCAGGCACCTGAATTAGTGATAGCGCTTTTTAACAGTGAGCGGTTACTGTCGAGTAATACACCCGATTATAAAGCGACACTGGCTGAAGAAATTGCTACCTGTTCGACAGAAGAGCAATTGCATCATAGCTTGCGCTTGTTTCGTTTAGTAGAAATGAGCTACATTGCGGTTGGTGATTTTTTATTGGCTATACCACTTGACGAGTCACTTAAACGGTTATCCTCATTAGCTGATCAATTAATCATTGCTGCTAGCAATTGGCTATCTACGTACTGTCAAAATAAATGGGGCGTACCAGTTAATCATGCCGGCGAAACACAAGAGCTATTAGTTTATGGCATGGGAAAATTAGGTGGACAAGAGCTAAATTTCTCGTCTGATATTGATTTGATCTTTGTCTATCCAGAAGCAGGAGAAACTCAAGGTCTTAGACGCAGTATTGATAATCAATTGTTTTTTACCCGTTTAGGGCAAAAATTAATTACCGCGTTAAACCAGAAAACCGTTGATGGCTTTGTGTATCGGGTCGATATGCGTTTACGACCTTTTGGTGAGAGTGGCCCTGTCGTTTTGTCATTTAATGCCATGGAAAATTATTATCAGGATCAAGGACGTGACTGGGAACGTTATGCCATGCTAAAAGCACGTTTGATTGGTGAAGGAAAGTATCACGGGCAATTGTCAAACATGTTACGGCCTTTTGTATATCGACGTTATATCGATTTTAGTGTTATTGATAGTTTACGACGTATGAAAGCGATGATTGCGCAAGAGGTGAGGCGTAAACAGCTCAATAATAATATTAAATTGGGTGCTGGTGGTATTCGAGAAGTTGAATTTATTGTACAAGTGTTTCAAATGATCAGGGGCGGACGAATTAGCGAACTACAGCATCGTAATTTATTGACGGTACTGCCTTTGCTGGTTAAGCATGAAGAAATCACAGCGCAAAGTGCGCAAGTGTTGACTGATAGTTATCGTTTTTTACGGCGCGTTGAAAATATTATTCAAGCGTTAAATGATCAACAAACTCAAACCTTGCCAGATAATGATTTAGATCAGCAGCGCTTAATCACTATTCTAGCTGATGCTCACTGCATCGATTGGCCGAGTTTCCTAACTCAGCTTGCCTTTCATATGCAAGGGGTTCATCAACAATTTGGTGAGCTTATTGGTGAGGAAAGCCCTAATCGCCAGGCGGTTGATCAATACTGGACTACGCTATGGGATAGCCAGTGGAGTGATGAAGAATCGATTACTTGGATCGAAAATTCGCCTCAGTTACAGCATGAAACAGATGGTAAGCAGATTTGGCAAAGTGACATTATATGGCAAGCACTGCGAGACTTTCGTCGTGAAATGATCAAGTGCAGTATGGGAAATCGTGGTCGTCAAGTACTTGATAAACTGATCCCTACGCTGCTGTGGCATCTTGCCAATTTAAAATTAACTGCTCAGTCATTAGCACGTGTTCTAGCGGTACTAACAACCGTAGCAACGCGAACTGCCTATCTAGAGTTATTATTTGAGAATGAAGGGGCATTAAAGCAACTCATTCAATTGTGTCGAAATAGTAGTTGGGTAGCGGAATATATCGCTAAGTATCCAATATTGCTCGATGAATTAATTGATCCAAAATTATTTCGTCAACCACCATTATTATCTTCTTATGTCGCTGAATTGCGGGAAACTATGTTGCGAGTGCCAGAAGATGACCAAGAAGCGCAAATGATCGCGTTGCGTGAATTTAAGCAAGTTAAACAATTGCGTATTGCGGCTGCGGATATCACGGGCATTTTACCGATCACTAAGGTTAGTGATCATTTAACGGCATTAGCTGAGGCGATAGTTGAAGAAGTGGCTAATTTAGCATGGCAACAATTATCACTACGTTTTGGTGTGCCGTCTAATCGGTTGGCTAGCGAAAATAAAGGTTTCGCTATTATTGGTTATGGTAAATTAGGTGGGATTGAGCTCGGATACAGTTCGGACTTGGATTTAGTCTATGTTCATGATGCCAACCTTGAGGAAATGACCACTGGGCCCAAAGAGATCTCGGCAGGACAATTCTATTTGAAATTGGCGCAACGTATGATGCATTTATTTAATACCCGTATGAGTAATGGTATTTTATATGAGTTAGATATGCGCTTGAGGCCCTCAGGAAGTGCCGGATTATTAATGGTACATATTGATACTTTTGCACATTATCAAGAAAATGATGCTTGGACTTGGGAGCATCAAGCGTTAGTTCGCACACGAGTTATTTATGGTCATCAAAGCCTAGCCGCTCGATTTATTGACATTAAACGCCAAGTGTTAATGAAAGTGCGCGATAAGACGCAGCTACGAGAAGATGTTATAAATATGCGTAATAAAATGCGCCAACACTTAGATAAATCATCAGCAAGTGAAATAGACATTAAACAAGGACTTGGTGGCTTAGTTGATATCGAATTTATTGTGCAATATTTAGTATTACTCCACAGTGCTCAACATCCTAGTTTGAGCGCTCATTCAGACAATATTAGTTTACTGGAATACCTAGCCAATATCGGGGTGATTACTAAGCAGCAGCAGCAGACTTTAATGAACAACTATTGTAAGTTACGGGATTTTGGTCACCGTGCAACCTTGCAAAATAGTGCCGCGATGATAGCCTCTACAGAATTTGATGCTGAGTATAGTGAGGTGATGACTATTGTCAATAAGCTATATCAATAGTCCGGCTTGTTTATTGTTGAATCAAAATGATAAATATTATATTAACGTCTAGCTTTAGGTAGTAGCATGCATTCATTTGCTAGGTAAGGAATGTCGTGCTCTATCAAAACAATAGTACGTTGTTGATAACAAAAATAGACTGAAAGACCATTTTCAAAATGCCCTGCAATGGCTTTACCGACTTGGTAAGAAGTGGTGATAATATTTTTATTAATTCTAAAAGCATCTTTAACTAAAAAGTCACGATCAAGCCACCATATTACTTCAAGACCATTATCATCAGCATATTCTGATAATTTTTGAAATAAGGTTTCACCAAGACGAAAGGGATGGTTTTCAGTTTTTCCGGTCCAGTTTTTACGTAGTGGCCGAGTGGTTAAACGTCTTGCTTCTAATATTCCCTCTAAATCACCTTTAGGCTCTGGTAAATAGACAATGTTATTGCGAATTTTAGGTCCTTTTTCGTTCATATCACCGTGTAAGTTGGCGTAAAACCGAGAAAGACCTTCTGCAGCTGCATTTTTACTTTCTTTAGGTCGAAGCACGTCTCGTGTTATTTCTGTTGCTAACGGCGTGTTTTTCCCTTCGTGATGTATATCAGCTGTTGATGCCGCAATATCCTCAGCAGCCTCTTGATCGGTTGAAAATAATGATTCTTGGTTCATCAATAAAGCTGCCGCTAAGCCAGTTAGAATTACTGCTAAAATAATGTTTCGTAGCCAAAAATTCATAAGTTACTTATAGTCAAATTTACATCTTAAAGCATACCATAACTAACAATACTCATTTATACAATGACGGATCATCTTCATTTGGTCGGGTTTTAAAGCGTCGATGCAACCACATGTATTGTTCAGGCTTAACCATAATCGCTTTTTCTAATTCCTGATTAACTCTTTTCACATCCGCGGTATCATCACCGGTTGGAAAGTTTTCCAGCATAGGTTTTATCTCTAAAGTGTAACCGCTGCCATCGTCATTTCTGGTAGGAATGATCATATGTGTTTGTGTGTTTTTTTGTCGAGCGAATATTAATGTTCCTGTCGTTGAAGCGGCTTCTGGTACTGCGAAAAAAGGCACAAAGATACTGCGACTGCGTCCGTAATCTTGATCAGGTAAATAAATACAAGCTTCACCATCTTTTAATGCTCTAAGTAAGCCTTTAACATCACGCTTGCCTAACATGTATTTGTTAGATCGGCCACGACCTCGAAACTGAAAGTACTCCATTAATGGGTTGTTATGCGGACGATAAAAAACCACCATAGGATGACCTGAGCCAATGCCACGACAATTTATTTCCACACTTAAGTAATGCATGGCTAGCAAGAGAATACCTTTACCTTGCTTTTGTGCTGCTTCGATATGTTCAAGGCCAATAATTTTTATTTTGTTTTTTACTCGCCAATTTGGCCACCACCAACCCATACCGGTTTCTAATAGCGCGATACCGGTATTTTCAAAGTTGCGTTTTAGCATAACCTGGCGCTCGGCATCTGGCATATCAGGGAAGCAAAGTTCTAGATTACGTAAGGCAACTTTTTTTCGGCTAGAGCCTATTTTATAAAGTAAACGTCCGATCATTTTGCCAAGAAAAAGCTGAAATCGATAAGGTAACCACGAGATGGTGTAAAGTACTAATACGCCAATCCAGGTCAGCCAATACTTAGGTAATAAGAAAGATATTTTAAAATTTGGTTGTAAAACTTTGTTTTTACTCACGGGATGATTTCAACTCATTGAATTGCTTGTGATACAATATTAGTTATTATATCTGTTATAGGGTACAGGATGAAAGTAGATATTCCCGCTTTTGAAAAAGCGCGTGTTTTAGTTGTTGGTGATATCATGTTAGATCGCTACTGGTCTGGACCAACACAACGTATTTCACCCGAGGCACCTGTGCCGATTGTTAAAATACATCAAGACGAAGATCGCCCAGGAGGCGCAGCCAACGTAGCTTTAAACATTGCTTCGCTAAATGGTCAAGTTACTTTGCTTGGTATTACTGGCGAAGATGAAGCGTCTGAAACTTTGCAAACTCATCTGTCAGCAATGGCTATCGATTGTAAATTTATTCAGTCAGCTACTCACCCAACGATCACAAAATTGCGTATTTTGAGCCGAAATCAACAATTATTGCGCTTAGATTTCGAAGAATCGTTTGCTGAAGTAGATAAAAATCCGCTGACTGAGCAAGTTAAAATGCTGGTTGCTCAACACGATTTGTTACTTTTGTCTGATTATGACAAAGGAACATTATCAGAAGTGCAAGCGCTGATCAGTGCTGCAAAGGCAGAAAACATTCCGGTTTTAGTTGATCCAAAAGGAACTGATTTTTCACGCTATCGTGGGGCGACATTAATTACCCCTAACCTTGCAGAATTTGAAGCCGTTGTTGGACATTGTAAAAGTGAAGCTGAAATTGTCAGTAAAGGCCAAGCACTCCTTGAAGAATTAGACTTAACCGCAATGTTAGTGACGCGTAGCGAGCAAGGTATGACCTTACTACGCCATGACCATGAAGAGTTTCATTTACCTACGCAAGCGAAAGAGGTTTATGACGTTACAGGTGCTGGTGATACCGTTATTGCGACGTTAGCACTTGCTATAGCGGCAAAAGCTGAATTTACTCAGGCCAGTGCTTTAGCAAATATTGCTGCCGGTATTGTGGTTGGTAAATTAGGCACGTCGACCGTAAGTGAAACTGAATTAAGAGCTGAAATATCATCAGGCCAAGAAAGTGGTTTTGGTGTAATGTCCGAAGAACAGCTAAAAATTGCCGTCGAGTTAGCACAAGCGCGTGGTGAAACTATTGTTATGACTAATGGCTGTTTTGATATTCTTCATGCCGGACATGTATCATATTTAACTAGCGCAAATACCTTAGGTACACGTTTAATTGTTGCCGTTAATGATGATGCTTCAGTAACTCGATTGAAAGGTCCAGGTCGACCGGTGAATCCTGTTGATCGTCGCATGGCAGTACTTGCGGGTTTAGGCGCAGTTGATTGGGTAGTGCCGTTTACTGAAGATACCCCACAACGACTAATTGCCAATATCTTACCTGATATACTGGTTAAAGGTGGTGATTATAAAGTTGAAGACATTGCTGGTGGGACTGAAGTTATTGCCGCCGGTGGTGAAGTTAAAGTGCTTAATTTTGAAGATGGCATTTCAACGACAAAAATTATTAATGCTATAAAACGAGAAGATTAATTCGATAGCGTTGATTGAGATATTTATTTGAAAGAAAAAAGCAGCATTGCTGCTTTTTTATTATTTTGAACTTGGGGATGATTTGCTATTATTTAGCGGCAATCAAACCTTGATTAATATCTTTTAGATCTTGTTCGGTAATGGTACCGCCAGCACGTTTTAGTGCTAAGACATTTTGAATATAATCATATCGTGTCGATGATAAGTTCCGTTTGGCGTTATATAAGTTTCTCGTACTATTTAAAACGTCAACAATAGTACGAGTACCCACTTCAAAACCGGCTTCTGTTGCTTTTAATGCACTTTGGGCACTAACGACCGCTTGCTCTAACGATTTAATAGCAGATACCGCAGCGATAACAGTATTATAAGCATTACGCGTGTTACGCACGACATTACGATGTGATTGCGCGAGATTTTGGCTAGCAACAACATAATTACTTTGTGCTTGACGAACACTACTTGATATTGAGCCACCAGAATAAATTGGCACGGTTAGTGTAATACCAATTGAATGACTATTGAGTGCAGGGTTCTCGAAACTTACCCCTCTAACTTCATTATCTTGATCTCTATTACTGTAACTGCCTCTGAAATCAAGAGTTGGATAATGACCAGTTCGGGCAATATTAATATTTTCTTTGGCAATATCAACATTAACTTTTTCAGCAATCAAATCTAAATTTTTTGCTTCAGCAGTTTGTTGCCATTCATTAGCACTATCTGGAAATGGACGTGATGTACCAAAGCGTTCAGTATTTAAAATATTTAAATCACGTGGATAAATATTGGTAATAACGCGCAGCGCTTCTTCGGCATTAAAGACTTTATTTTCAGCTCTTATTTCATCGGTTACCGCATTATCATATTGCGCTTGTGCTTCATGGACGTCAGTAATAGCGGTTAAGCCGACTGAAAAGCGTTGTTTTGTTTGTTCTAATTGACGTTCTATTGCGGTTTTTTCAGCAATTGAAAATTCTAAATCATCTTTTGCACTGAGTACATCAAAGTAGGCTTCAGTGACTCTAACAATTAGATCTTGTTTAGCTACTTGATAAGCAATATCACTTTGATGAGCGAGTTTTTTTGCATTATCCATCCGTAACCAAGAATCATGATGATAAATTTGCATATCTAATTGCAAACCATAACTTAGTGTATCGCTTTTATTTCTTAATGTTAAACCACTAGATTGCCCGTCATCTGAAGTGGGAATAAATTCACCACTTGCTTCAGTATAACTACCTGAGGCGTTAATTTGAGGTAATAAAACTGCACGGGCTTGCTCAATGCCTTCTTCTGTTGCTAAAAATCTAGCATGTGCACCTAAAACAACCGGATCATTAGCTTGTGCTTGTTGGTATACGGATAATAAATCTTCGGCATTAGCTAAGTAGCTACTTGCAGCGCATACAAGGCCAATAAATGACGCGGTTAATGTTTTTTTCATGTTGGAGCGGTCCCTATAATAGTTAAATTATATCAATGTGGTTAATAAATTAGTCGACTTAAATTGTCGTATGGTTTATTTATTTTAAATCATTATTAGCTTGCTAATGAACTCACTAAGTGAGTAATTAATTAACCAATTTGTTATTACTTTTATTTTTCTTATTGTTACTATCTTATCGCGAATAAGGAATTAGCTAAATAAAATAAGTGTTTAGGAAAGTATTCTAGTGTAACAAAATGTTAAGTGCTAGTGTATCGAAAAATAACTTAAGAGCTAGCAGGAGTTTGACTGTGAACATGACTAAAGAGCCGCTATTACGCTTTAATTTGGCAGACGTAGAGATAGTTGAAAAAACAAGAAAATATCAGGGTTTTTTCGCACTTGACCAATATAAATTTCGCCATAAACGCTATGCTGGTGATTATAGTTCCGTAATAACGCGAGAAGTATTTGAACGTGGTGATGCGGTTGCTCTATTACCTTATGATCCAATAACCGATTCTGTGGTACTAATTGAACAATTTCGTCCAGGTGCGTTACGCAGTAAAACGGGGCCATGGCAATTGGAATTAATTGCTGGCATGTTTACAGAGAATGAAGCGCCACTCGATGTAGCTATAAGAGAAGCTAAAGAAGAGGCTGACCTAACAATATTGCCTGAAAATGTAACAAAAGTGATGGACTATCTGTCAAGTTCAGGCGGTATGAGTGAATGTATTCATCTTTATTGTGCTTGTGTTGACAGTCAAAATGTTGCTGGAGTACATGGCCTCGAAACTGAAGGCGAAGATATTTTAGTGCACGTAATTGCTCGTCAAGATGCTGAAAAGTTACTGGCAGAAGGAAAGATACCTAATGCTGCTACTATTATTGCGTTACAATGGTTGGCTCTCAATCTTGATAAGCTTAACGTAAGCTGGAAATAAATGTCTGCTGTTGCGAAAAAATATCGTCCCCATTTACCAACGTTAATGGCCTTGTGTGAGGTTAATTATATGTTACTGCTACGTATTCTTGCAGATAAAGAACAAGTGGGTGAGCAGCGGTGCTTTTTTATCTCTGATTTTTTAAGTTACCGAGTCAGTGTTAATGAAGTCACTAAATACACCACGTTAGTAACGATTCACCAAGAAGCTAATATTCACGGTTATAACTTAACCGAGCTATTTCGCCCTAAAATGGTGGTGCGACTGTATCATGATGCTCGCATGGCTGAAGTGATCAGTAATCAAGATGTACAGCAAATCAAGCCTCGTTATGACTATCCAAACGAAAAAATGCATTTACCAGATGAAAAACAACAAATAAACTATTTTTTAAAAGAGTGGTTACAGCTATGTTTGCAACTGGGACAGGTACATTTTAATTTAGTTGAAAAATCTTAAGCTTATGGCAACAAAATTTACTTTAGCGCAAATCAGCGATAGCCACTTATTTGCCGAACAGGATGGCAGACATCATGGCGAAAATGTTTACCAAAACTTACTAAAAGTGTTGCGGACAATTAAACAGCAACCGGCAATTGATGCGATAGTTTTTACCGGTGACTTAACACAAGATCATAGTGCAGAGTCCTACCAACTTTTTGTACAAGCCTTTGCAGTGGCCGAAATTACAATACCTGTATATTGTCTTGCCGGTAACCATGATGATGCCGCGTTATTGAAATGTTATTTATCGCCAGCCCCTTTTTGCCAAGGCACAGTAATTGAGAGTGACTTCTGGCAAGTGCTATTGCTGGAAAGCAAAAGTGCTACACCCGCAGGGATTTTTAATACGGCGCAGGCCGATACAATCGCGGCGACTATTGATAAAAATAAATCGCAACTAGCATTAATGCATCATCATGCGGTTGATGTAGGATATTTTATTGATCGCCATGGTTTGGAGAACAAAGCCGAACTTCAACAGTTTTTAACGCAATTTTCTTCGATAAAAGCGTTAGGTTGTGGCCATGTTCATCAAGCATTAACATTACCGCTAAAATTACCCGATAGAACACTTAATTTGTATACTTGTCCAGCAACATCAATTCAATTTGATATCAATTCAACCATTGCTAAATCTAATGGTCAAACGGCAGGTTACAGACTCTTTATCATGGCTGAGCATGCAGAAATATCTAGCCAAGCATTTTTTGTTTAACTATATCGATAGATGATGATTTATTATGATTAGCGTGTTGTATATTCATGGCTTCAACTCTTCACCTCAGTCGATGAAAGCAGTGCTAACGAGAACGTTTTTTACCACTCGTTATCCTGAAGTTAACTTTTATTGTCCGCAAGTTGCCTGTTCGCCCAATATGGTGATTGCACAGCTTGAGGGTATTATTAAACAAGCCCCCAATAGTACTTGGCTAATTATAGGCTCATCGCTAGGAGGTTATTTTGCTACCTTTTTGGCTGAAAAATATCAACTACAAGCGGCATTAATTAATCCCGCGGTAAAACCATTTGATCTCATGCAAGATTACCTTGGCGAGCAAGTAAACCCATATACTCAAGAGCGCTATAGCATAGCAGCGAAGCATATAGTTGAGCTAAAAATGCTCGAACAGAACAATATTTCGAAAAATAATTACTTGGTCATGGTACAAACCGGTGACGAAGTGTTAGATTATCAACAAGCCGTTGAAAAATACCGTCATTGCCAACTGGTAATAGAACAAGGTGGCGATCATAGTTTTATTAACTATGAAACTATCCTACCTAACATTGCGTTATTTTTTAATTTACAATCATATTCAGCCTAAGATTATCAGAACAATTAAATGAGCGAACAATATAATTCCGACTCCATTGAGGTCCTGAGTGGCCTTGACCCGGTACGCCATCGTCCAGGCATGTATACCGATACAACTCGCCCTAATCATTTAGGCCAAGAAGTGATCGATAACTCTGTTGATGAAGCATTAGCCGGGCATGCACAAAATATTACCGTAATTCTTGATAAAGACCAATCATTGGAAGTTATTGATGATGGTCGAGGTATGCCGATTGATATCCACCTAGAAGAAGGGGTTTCAGGGGTCGAACTTATTTTTTGTAAGCTACATGCCGGTGGTAAATTTTCCAATAAAAATTATCAGTTCTCTGGTGGTTTGCATGGTGTTGGTATTTCCGTAGTTAATGCCTTATCTACACGTGTAGATGTTTCTGTCAGGCGCGATAGTAAAGTCTATGAAATGGCTTTTGAAAATGGTTATAAGGTTGAAGAGTTAAGAGAAACTGGTACCGTGGGGCGTCGTAATACCGGCACACGAGTGAAGTTTTGGCCGGATGAAAAATATTTTGATTCAGCTAAATTTTCAGCACGTCGATTAGTACACCTATTAAAAGCGAAAGCGGTACTTTGTCCAGGATTAACCATTAAATTCCATGATAAAAACGAAGATAATAAATATCAATGGTGTTATGAAGATGGCTTAGTTGATTATTTAAAAGAGTCGGTTAAAGGTTATGAAAGTTTGCCAGAAGAACCGTTTGTTGGCAGCTTTACCTCGCAACACGAAGCCGCTGATTGGGCGGTAACTTGGTTGCCCGAAGGCGGTGAATCAGTAGGCGAGAGTTATGTAAACTTAATTCCTACCGTGCAAGGTGGTACGCATGTCAACGGTTTGCGCCAAGGCTTGCTTGAGTCAATGCGAGAGTTTTGTGAGTTTAGAAATTTGTTGCCTCGAGGCGTCAAGTTAACACCGGATGATATTTGGGATAAATGTTCTTATATATTATCGGTAAAAATGGAAGACCCACAATTTGCTGGGCAAACTAAAGAGCGCTTATCGTCTCGACAGTGTGCGGCATTTGTTACCGGAGTTGTTAAAGACTCTTTTAGCTTATGGCTAAATGAACATACTGATATCTCTGAAGCACTCGCAGAATTTTGTATTTCTAATGCTCAGCGCCGATTACGTGCTAGCAAAAAAATTATTCGAAAAAAGGTCACGCAAGGACCAGCATTACCCGGTAAATTAACTGACTGTGGTAGTCAAGATATTTTACGTACTGAATTATTTTTGGTCGAAGGTGACTCGGCGGGAGGCAGTGCAAAACAAGCACGAGATCGCGAAATTCAAGCGATTATGCCACTACGAGGTAAGATTCTAAATACTTGGGAAGTCGACTCTGGACAAATTCTAGCTTCGCAAGAAGTTCATGATATTTCGGTGGCCTTAGGTATTGATCCAGATACCGAGGATTTATCAGGGTTACGCTACGGTAAAATTTGTATTCTTGCCGACGCTGACTCCGATGGTTTACATATTGCGACTTTGCTTTGTGCACTGTTTACTCAACACTTTTTACCTTTGGTACAAGCAGGGCATGTGTATGTTGCTATGCCGCCGCTTTACAGAATAGATGTTGGTAAAGAGGTTTTTTACGCTCTAGATGAAGCAGAAAAAGACGGCATACTCGATCGTATTGAAGCAGAAAAGAAACGCGGAAAAGTTAACGTGCAACGCTTTAAGGGCTTGGGTGAAATGAATCCGTTACAGTTGCGTGAAACCACCATGGATCCTAATACTCGTCGTTTAGTACAACTAACCGTTGATGAACATGCTGAAACCATGGAGTTAATGGATATGTTACTCTCTAAAAAGCGCGCAGGCGATCGTAAAGAATGGTTGCAATCTAAGGGCGATATGGTTGAATTAGCATAATTGATGATTAGTAAACTATAAGCTGACAAAAGATATTCTGCTTATATTGGCGAGCATAGCTACACGTTTTTAATCAAAATCACCAAAAAAATATTTTCTTTTCTGATAAACGATTATTTAACTTTTGCTCTGAGTAATTAGTGCTTACCAATATTTACTTGAGTTGTAGTTAAATTTGGGCCGGCTGCCAAGAAATGATTATTCAAAATGATAGCATCTTAATGATATTATCATTTTGATTGCCAGTTTGTTTTTTATCAGCTAGATTGGTAGTCAATAAATACAAAAATAATGTGAATTTTGCTTGAACGATTTAACAAATATCAACTATGCACAACGTGAACGCCTTGCTTTTATTGATTTTTGCCTACAATTTTTCGGGCAAATATCGCGTGCCGACCTAGTTAACCATTTCAAAACAGGGCTAGCATCGTGTTCTCGTGACCTAACTTTGTACCGTGAACTTGCTCCTGATAATCTCACTCTCAAACACGAAACCAAACAGTATTACCGTACTGTGCAATTTTCTCCCGTATTTGAACACAATCCTGAAGCCACGCTTAACAGTTTATGCCGTGGCTTCGGTGATGGTTTTTCTAATGGAATTATGCCATCTAATGTCTGCATTGATGCTACAAGATTAATCCATCCAAGTTCTGATGTTATCGCCACCATCATGCGTGCGATCAACAATCGACAAGCTATATCATGTGACTATGTTTCATTGTCTTCTGGTGAAACTAAACGCACTCTTGTGCCACATAGTCTCGCCAATAACGGCCAGCGCTGGCATGTACGTGCTTTTGATAAAAAGAATAAAGCTTTTAGAGACTTTGTTTGTACACGATTACAAAACGTTACTGAAATTGAAAAGCCAATAGCGACAATACAAGCAAGAGAATTTGATAAGCAGTGGAACAACATTCACAAAATCATCTTAGTGCCACATCCGACTATCAAGCACTTTAAAGCGATAGAGCTAGATTATGCAATGATTGATGGAAAAATTGAATTAAACGTGCGAGAAGCGCTTTTGGGTTATTTAATGCGCCAATGGAACGTAGATTGTAGTGCTCACGCAGCACTCACGGGTGGCGAGCATCACTTATGGCTCAGCAACGTAAACGAATTAGAAAATTTGGCGAGTATGACTATTGCGCCAAGTTAGAAATAAATTTAAAAATTAAATTAGGAAGCGAAAGAATCGTTGCCTATTAGGAATACCAATGGAGCACAGCGGACATAACAAACTTATCTCATTTAACTGGTGTTACACCTCGCTCAGAAAAGAGCGTTACTATGATTGCTGAAGATTATCGTGGCTCTAAAAGCTGCCAAAAGAATGACTTTGTAATGAATGTTATATGGGCATGGATGAGAGGATCAGATCGTCCCAGTATTGTTAGTTCTGCTTGTTGTATTTTACGACAACGCCCTTAAATATTTTCAATCCAGTTTATCTTGAATGGTTATTGAAAATGGTTGGCTATATCGAACATTACAATAAAACCTCAACTGGTTTGCACTTCTCAAGATTAAGATTTTATTCTCATATGTTCTTAGATATTGAAATCGGTTATTCAAGTAGAGAAGGGCAAGATGAAATTGTTACTGATATCGAAAAACAATCTTTCAATATTGACGATGCTGCTCCACAGTGCCGTTACGGAAAAGTCAAAGTACCAGAAGTGGACTCAGAAATTAACTAACAAGGAAGTGGTATGTCAGTTGTAGTCGCAAGTTGTACCTTAGCGCAGTTATTCAGTAAAGATAGTATTGTTAGCTCTAATGAAATTTACATTCATGGCGAGTTAACCATTCCTGAGTATCAACGCCCTTATCGTTGGGGCGAAGAGCAAATTAAAAAAATGCTAAGTGATTATCAGTTGTTTTTGAGCGATCTAGCGAATAGCGATACTGAATATGGCTATTACTTAGGCAGTGTTATTTTGCATCAGTCAGCAGAAAATGGTCGGTTAAATATCATTGATGGCCAGCAACGCTTAACGACTTTGGCATTGATTGCCTTTATGCAAAGTTTGGTCAACTCAGCAGCGGGTAAACATCCTGCGGAGTTTAGCCTAAGTTATGACTCGCCTGAGTCGCAACAACAAATCATAAAAAATTTAGCGTGGTTGAAAAACAGTGGCCTTAAACAAATAGAGACATTTGATGCAGCTAAAATTAATTTAACTTTGGTAGTCACACGCTCAGAAGATGATGCTTACCGTTTTTTTGAAACCCAAAATACCGGTGGTGTAAGGTTGAGTGGCCCAGACATTATTAAAGCCCATCACCTTAGAGCAATTGAACGCCACAACCAAAATGAGTTTGCCGCTAAGTGGGAAGCCTTGGGTGATTTAAACCCCGTTGTAGGGGCACTTGTTAAAGGCCGCTACTGGCAAAAGCTTTATAACCGTAATGTGCCCTCTCATCGTCAACCACATTTAGTGAGAACTGCGGTGGTAAACGAACTTGGGGAAAGCACAGGTAAAGGTGATGATATCGCCTACGGGCGATTTGAGCGTGCATACTTAGCTGATGGTGGTCAAATAGATAAGCAAGCGCAACAGGGGTACGAGCTACGACAGCCATTAAATAGTGGTATTAATACCATTCATTACTTAAGTTATTTTGAGCAATTGAGAAGCAAGTATCTCACCAGTAAAAGTAAAAATGACACGAAAAGTATCAATAAACAAGCTAATGGGGCTAATAAAGGGGCTGGGCCACTTTCAAACTTCTTCAATTTTTATCAAAACTTGATTTGCCAACTTGATGGTTGTAGCTATGTGAAAGGCTTATACGATACTGCCTTGCTAATTTATATTAGCCAATTTGGCGAGCAGCAATTAGACGTTGCCGCGAAAAAACTGTTTCGGGTAATTTATTCACCACGTGTAAGCAATCAAAAAGCGGTCAGAGAAAATTCAATATCAGCGTTTGTCCGTGATAACCCTGTATTAGATTGGATTACTGCCAGTTACACACCCAACATGTGTTTTGATTATTTAGATCGTTTTCATTTTAAAACAGACCCTGCCAATTTAGCTGTTGATAAAAATAGCGTTAAAAAACGTTTTATATTTAACGTGTTAAACTACCTTGAAATAGATGTGATTTTAAGCCTTTCAGCGCAAGAACTTGCTAACAGATATACCGCAGAGTTAGATGCTTTTATTCTTCCATTAGGACATGGAACGGTTGGTATGGATCAGGTAAGCAAGCTAAGAAATAATGGAGAGCAACATGGATAATTTATTTGTTAGCCATTGCAATGCTGAGGAAAAGCATGTGATACAGCATAATGTTGAAACTCAAGTACTGACGTTAAATTACATTCAAACTCATGAATATCAATTTTGTATACCTAGTTACCAACGGCCTTATGTTTGGCCAGACGAGGCAGTATTAAAGTTATTTAAAGATATTGATGATGCACGTATCGCCGAAGAAGCTAATTACTTTATTGGTACAGTTCTTACCTCCATAGAGCATGACGACGATGGTAATGGCATTTATGAATTAATTGATGGGCAGCAACGCACTACCACGTTAATGCTTATTGCACTTGCCTTTAAAATGGCAAAAGTAGAGTCGAGTATTGCTGATATCGCGGCTTTTAAAAAACAGCCGAGATTGCAATTTACTATTCGAGATCAGGTTCAACATTTATTAGGTAGCTTGGCTGGCCTAGATGATTATGTCTTCCCAGGGCTAGAAGCCATTGGTGAAAACCCATACTTAAAGCGTATTTATGCTGCATTACAAGTATTAGAGCAACAAGTAAAAGCCTTAAAGCAAGAAGATCGTATTTTGCTTGGCGATTATATTTTTAATAATGTGCAATGGGTGAATAACATAGTACCTAAGCAAATGGATTTAAATCGCTTATTTGCCACGATGAATACCGCAGGTATACAGCTTGAACAGGCTGATATTTTAAAATCAAAACTGCTTAAGCAAGTATCTGCTGATAAACCTCTGTTTGATGCAATTTGGCTAGCTTGTGAGCACATGGAAAACTACTTTGAACGTAATGTGCGTAAAGTTTTCCCTAATGCACCGTGGAATGATATTAAAGCAGAGCATTTGTCTTGTTTTGATGAAGCACTATTTGTGAAGAGTGCTGGGAGAACGCAGCAAAAGCATGGTTTAACCATTATGCAGTTAGCCGAACAATTAAAAGAAAGCACATCGAGTAGCGATAAAGGTAGCGTTAAAAATAATGACGAAAGCGCAGACAAAGATAATGACAACGAGCAGGATACTGGCACATACGATTTAGAAACCGAAACCGTTTATTGTCGCCCAATCATCAGCTTTGCGTTATTACTTATTCACGCTTATCGCATTTACTTAGCAAAACGAGATGACGGTTCGGGCGATGTACTGCCTCGCGTACACGCCGATAAATTACTGGAAACTTTTGAACCATTAACGCAAGCCAGCGAAGATGAAGTGAAAGACTTTATTAAGATTTTATGGCAGGTGCGCTATCAGTTTGATCGTTGGGTGGTTAAATGGGTTGAGCGTGATGATAGTGATGATGAGCAATTGCGTTTAACCTACCTGTCACGCAGTGAATCAAGTGGGAAATGGTACATTAACCGTACTCAGAAAGAACTTAATGAATTGGTTATGCTACAAAGTGTGCGCAATTTCACTGGTGAACGCAGTGCTCAATACTGGATTACTCCATTCATTGCAGGGTTAATAAATGGCAACGTCACCGAAGATCCACAAGCCATAGCGCTACTTGAAAAAATTGATAATGGTCTATCATTGGCCAGTAAATCTGAAACTCAAAAAACAGCCAGTTTTAAGCAAGCAAAACAACAGCAACCGGCAGTCAGGTCTTGGCAAGCAAACGTTGATTATTTTGCAGAAGCTAGAGGAACCAGCTTTGAGCATTACTGGTTTCAAAAACTGGAGTATGTATTATGGAAACAAGAATCGGATAGGCATCTAGAGCAATTTAAGAAATATCGTATAACCGCGAAAAATTCTGTTGAGCATGTATACCCCCAGCATGAAGAGCACCAAAATATATTGGAAAGAGATTTCTTAGATGCATTTGGTAATTTAGTACTACTAAGCCCAGGTGAAAACTCTTCATACAGCAACCAAGCGGTTAAAAAGAAATTGGTCGATTTTGAAGCTAAGCCACAATACGATTCATTAAAATTAAAAGCCATGTTCAAATTATTAAAAGAACAAAATAATTGGAAAAACAAACAGATAGAGCAGCATCAGAAAGAAATGTTAAGTACGTTAGCTGTGCATTATGGTGACAAGGAATAATTATGAACAGTCAAACCAGCGAGCAAGCATTATACCAATTCTACTAAGTTTGTTTCCACTCAGTGAAATTTAAAAAGCTTAACGGGCACTTGCTTAGAAGTCCTAAAAGTCGGTGTACAAGAAGCGGCATCTGACTTTAACAATAGCTTATAATGTTGATGGGAAGCCTGAATCTGAACTTATGTTATAAATCACGTTAAGTTGGAGTTAATATCTCCACTGGTTTAGTTCTTATTGCGTACTAGAGGCTGGGTAGGGTTGCTTTCTTTAAGGCGTGTCACTACTTAGCATAGTACAATAAAACTAATGCTAAGGGTTGTAGGGTTTATTTTATTGTCAGCTTATGGTTGAATTAGCATAACTTCAAGGGTAACAAGCAAAGTTTTGTTGAGTAATCGTTTTGTTTCTACATATTGTTGATAATTAATATTGTTAATAAAAGGTATAGTGTCATAAGGCTATACCTTTTTTGTTTAGTAAGGAAAACTGATGATTGAGCATCGTCGTTTACGCAGTATCTGTCATGCCTCTATTGGTACTAATAATTTAGCACAAGCACAAGGTTTTTATACGCCCGTCCTAGCAACTTTAGGTATAGATTTGGTTAGCGAATATGAACAAGCATTAGCCTATGGCAAGGGCTATCCTGAATTTTGGTTACAACAACCTTTTGATAAACTGCCTGCTACTACAGGCAATGGCACTCATTTTGGTTTTGTTGCCTTAAGTAAGCAACAAGTTGATGAGTTTTATCATTGTGCTATCGCATTGGGCGCTCGTTGTAATGGCGCTCCGGGTGTAAGACCTGAATACGGTGCACCCTATTATGGTTGTTTTGTTATCGACCTTGATGGCAATAAAATCGAAGCAAGCTATTGGCAAGCTACTGAAAAATAGATTTAATTATGTTTTGTTTTTGAGTTTTTATATTTATATTTTTAACGATTAAAATAACAGTTTATTGTTGAGTTGAATTCGTTTTATACTGTCAATTGTCGTTTATCGTATAGACCGTTGGAGCAGAGCGTTTGCTGAGAAGTTTTGTAAAATTAACCTTTCAAAATAGTGGCCCGATTGTCCTTTTTTTATTGTTAATATCTTGTAAATCAAATGCTTTGCACTCTTTAACTGATAGCGACTTTAATGCTTTTTTATTACGAGCAGAGCAACTTAATGATCGAGATCCTAAAGCCGCATTACTGTTATTAAATACCCACAAAGATGAGTTAAGCTCACAACCGCTCACTAGCCAAGTTAATTACTTTCGAATTCAATCCACAGCATATTCTGATCAGGCGCTTTATAGTTTAAGTGCAGCCTCAGCTGAGCAAGGCTTAAAGCTAGCTAAGCAAATGAACAACCCCAGTATATTTATTGCTGAACTTGCTTATATTAAAGGCTTTTCATTAGAAAGTCAGGGGGATTTTGACGGCGCTTTTCAGTTTTATCAAAATGGTTTAGATGTAGCTCGTTCAATGACTAATCAGAAACTAACGGCGCGTGGCTTGATCAATATTGGTGCTATATATTATTTAAGAAAAAACTATAAACAGTCATTGATCACACTCAATTATGCTTTGACCTTGGCTAATGAAATAGCAGATGAAGCGCTTTTAGGCGATATCAGTAGTGAATTAGGCATTTTGTATGGTTACTTAGGTGAACAGCAACAAGCAAATGATTATTTTCAACAGTCATACCAACACTTTAAAAATGCCGGTAAGCACAATTATGCGTTAAATAGCTTACATAATGTTGCGATTAATCATGCTAACCAAAATAACTACGAACAAGCCATTAGTGTTTATCGTCTTCTCGAAAGTGAAATACAGGAGAATACTAGTAATGAGTTTATTGCCGGTGTTTATCGCAGCTTAGCTTGGGCGCTATTAAACAAAGATGATAGCGATACAGAAAATGCTTATCGTTATATTTTGTTAGCTGGCGAATATGTTAAAGAAACCGAACAACATTTAATGAAGCTGCAATACCTTATTGATAAAGCTTATATTTTAGAAAAAATGAAGCGTTATGATGAGGCGTTACTGAACCTAGAACAAGCAGAAAAGTTACTCGAAGGTAAAGCCAGTGATATTTATGATACCAGCGAGTTAAATATCCTCTTTCTACGTGCTGAGCTTTATTACACTTTAGGTCAGTATAACAAAGCATACCAAATTCAAACGCAGTATTTTACTAAGTCGATTGCCTATAACGAAGTGCGTGAAACCACTGAAATTGATGAGTTAAGGTTACAATATCAAAGCGAAACCACTCAACGTAAGAAAAATATTTTGGAAACAAAACAAAGTATACAAAACTTACAGCTGCAACAAATAACGCTTGATACCAATAACCGACAGGTTCTTGTCGGTTTATTGGCAATTTGTTTATTGATCTTAGCATGGGTCTTATATCGAGTGATTAAAGGTAAACGAAACTTAGTGCGAGCAACGCGAACCGATAGTTTAACCGGTGTGACGAATCGGCGACGATTACTTGAGTTGGGCGAAAGGTATTTCCAACAGGCAATAGAGCAGCAACAGTCTTTTAGTGTTTGTATGATAGATGTCGACTTCTTTAAGAAAATCAATGATATTTTTGGCCACCGTGTAGGTGATAAAACACTTAAAGAAATTGCTATTCATGGCCAAAGCTTGATGAGAGCAAGTGATGTATTTGGCCGCTTTGGCGGCGAAGAGTTTATTGTCTTATTGCCAAATACCGGACATGATGATGCGCTTGAAGTTGCACAGCGCTTAAGAAAGCATATTGAACAGGCGAAGTGGCAAACGCAAGAGATTAATCAATTAACCATCAGTCTTGGTATTGCTACCTTGAGCAAGCAAAACTACCGTGACTTTCCTACTTTGTTAAAAGCTGCCGATGCGCAATTATTAAATGCCAAGCATTCTGGTCGCAATAAGGTTAGTTATGATCAATAAGGATTGGCGACTAAAAAGTATTATTTTTTATAGTGTGTTGATATTTTTTAATAGACTTGCTTTTGCAGATGAAATTTTAGGTCAACAGCAGGTTTTCAATAAAACGGATCAGCTTTATGTCAGTCAACAAGTTGCAACAGAAGTTTTGGCTATTAATGTAGAAATATTATCGTTAAAAAATTTAAGTGAACACGACCGAGTGTCAGCTCAAGTTAAATTACTGAAGTTTCAAGAATTAGACTTAACGTTAAATCAAGCGGAGCAATATATTCTCCACCTTATTCGTGCCAATATTGCAAATATTGAAGGTCAAGAGCACAAGGTGGTTAATTGGCTAAATAAGGCAATAAAACTTGAAGCTTTTATTGCTAAAAAGCAGCTTGATGAGCCGTTATTTGCCAGTGCTTATTTAACCCTAGCAAGTATTTACCAAAGGCAAGGTGAGGCTAAAAAGGCCTTTGATAGTAAGGAACAGTATATTAGAAAATATTTTGCACATTTAGAGCAGCAAAAAAGCTTACGGGTTAAGCGCTTGAGTGCTAAATATGACATTGAAAAAAGACATGAAGAAAATGAATTACTTAGTCAAAACAGCAAAATAAAACAGTATGCTCTGGCGCATGCTGAATCGGAGCGACAACAGCAAAACCGTAATATTGCGATTTTTATTGCTGCGGCCATCGTCTTATTTTTATTACTACTACGACAATTTAAAATTCGTAAAGCATTAACCTTACTTGCAAAAACCGATAGTTTAACTCAGTTGCCTAATCGTCGTGCTTTTTTTGATAACGGTTACATCTTTATGGAGCATGCTTTACGAGAGAATAAAGAGTTGAGTATTTTAATGTTAGATATTGACCATTTTAAAAATATAAACGATCAGTTTGGCCATGATATTGGTGATGAGGTTATTTGTAATATCGCAGCATTAGCGGGTGAAACCATGCGCTCTCGAGATTTTCTTGCTCGGATCGGTGGTGAAGAATTTGCCGCTATTTTACCTGATGCAAATATTGCGCAAGCGCGTGCAATTGCTGAGCGTATACGGGAAAAAATTCAGGATAAAAGTTATCAAGGTCAACAGGATAATATTCATATTACCGTTAGTATAGGTTTAGCAAGTATTAAGGTGGTTAGAGAAAGTTTTGATAGCTTACTACATGCAGCGGATATGGCTATGTACCAAGCAAAAGCTAACGGTCGCAATCAAGTGTGTAGCTATTGTACAGAAAGAAAAGAAAAAACAGATTAATCACCATTTCATGATATTTATCGCCTAAAAGTATTCTTTCCACAGGCATAATCAGCTAAGCTAACCCCAGAGCAATAATAGTAAAAGTTACGCTTGATAATTCGACATTAATCGAACTTTTTAGGAAATATTTTCATGTCAGATGCAATCGACTTTAGTTTGGACGGTATTGAGCAGCGCCCTTTAAGACAGTTCACTGAAGAAGCTTATTTAAATTACTCGATGTATGTCATTATGGATCGAGCTTTACCTCATATTGGTGATGGTTTAAAGCCAGTGCAGCGTCGTATTATTTATGCGATGTCAGAGCTTGGTTTATCGGCATTAGCAAAATATAAAAAATCAGCCCGTACTGTTGGTGACGTTTTAGGTAAATTCCACCCCCATGGTGATTCAGCCTGTTATGAAGCTATGGTGTTGATGGCACAACCGTTTTCATATCGCTATCCGCTGGTTGACGGTCAAGGAAACTGGGGAGCACCAGATGATCCTAAGTCTTTCGCGGCCATGCGCTATACCGAAGCACGTTTATCACGCTTTAGTGAGGTTTTATTAGCAGAGCTAGGGCAAGGTACGGTTGATTGGACGCCTAATTTCGATGGTACCATGAAAGAGCCTAAAACTTTACCAGCGCGTTTACCGCATATATTACTTAACGGTATTACTGGTATTGCTGTGGGTATGGCAACCGATATTCCTCCTCATAATGTTAGAGAAGTCGCCAGTGCTTGTGTGCATCTTATTGAACAACCCAAGGCAGAGTTAGCAGATTTACTTAATATTATTCAGGGACCTGATTATCCAACCGATGCTGAAATAATTACCCCGAAAGCAGACATTGAAAAAATTTATCAAACCGGTCGCGGCAGTATTAAAATGCGTGCGGTTTATGAAATGCTACATGGTGAAGTGGTTATTACAGCTTTGCCTCATCAGGCATCTGGCGGAAAAATATTAGAGCAAATTGCTAATCAAATGCAAGCTAAAAAGCTACCTATGGTGGTGGATTTACGTGATGAATCAGATCATGAAAACCCGATCCGTTTAGTGATTGTGCCACGCTCTAATCGTGTTGATATTGAACAATTAATGCAACATTTGTTTGCTACCACGGATTTAGAGAAAAACTTTCGTGTTAACCTCAACATGATTGGTTTAAATAACAAACCCGCAGTTAAAGATATTAGAACCATACTAAGCGAGTGGATAGAGTACAGACGTGAAACTATCCGTCGCCGTTTACAATATCGCTTAGATAAAGTATTGGCGCGCTTACATATTTTAGATGGCCTATTGGTTGCTTACCTCAATATTGATGAAGTTATTGAAATAATTCGAGGTTATGACAACCCGAAAGCAGAGTTAATGTCGCGCTTTGAGTTGTCTGAACGTCAAGCTGAATCAATATTAGAAATTAAACTTCGACAACTTGCCAAGCTTGAAGAGATTAAAATTCGAGCAGAGCAAGACGAATTGAATATTGAGCGCGAATATCTTGAAAAAACGCTTGGTTCTAAAGCGCGCATGAATACCTTAATGAAAAAAGAAATACTCGAAGCTGCTGAGAAGTATGGTGATGATCGTCGCTCTGTGCTTGTTGAGCGAAATGAAGCTAAAGCGCTGTCTGAGAAAGATTTGATGCCGAGTGAGTCAGTAACTGTTGTTGTCTCTCAAAAAGGTTGGGCACGTTGTGCTAAAGGTCATGACATTGATGCACAAGCGTTAAGTTACAAGTCAGGGGATGAGTATTTATGCTCAGCGAAAGGGCGTAGTAACCGACCTGTGGTCTTTATTGATTCTGCCGGTAGGGCCTATGCGACTGATGCTCATAGTTTACCTACCGCTCGAAGCCAAGGTGAGCCACTCACTGGACGCTTTAATTTAGCTAGTGGAGAAGCCTTCGAAAAAGTGTTGATGGCTGAAGATGATAGACGTTATTTACTCAGCAGTGATGCGGGTTATGGTTTTGTTGCTAGTTTCGCGGATATGGTCAGTCGTAATAAAAATGGCAAAGCACTATTGAGTTTGTCTGCAGCAGCTAAAGTAATGACGCCAAGGTTTATTAGCAGCTTAGATAACGAGTTAGTCCTGTCAATTACCTCTGAAGGGCGGATGTTAGTCTTTCCTGTCAAAGATTTGCCGGTGCTAAGTAAAGGCAAAGGTAATAAAATTATTAATATTCCTTCAGCGAGAGCCAAAGCGCGTGAGGAATATGTAACATTGCTTGAAGTGTTACCACCAGAAAGTGCGGTTACTTTGCATGCAGGTAAACGTAAATTGACCCTAAAGGCGAGTGATATTGAGCATTATAAAGGTGAGCGTGGCCGACGAGGTAATAAGTTACCAAGAGGCTTACAACGAGTTGATCATATTGTTATAGAACAACAACCTTTAGAGATAACGCCGGAAACACCAGAAAGCTAATAGCAATAGGGCCTTAATCTTCAATTATTAGGGCTCTACCTACCTTAGGTTCGCGAAATTAACAATTACAGCAAGCTATTATCAGTTTCTCAGCAAGGCCATAACTATTGAGTGATAATCGCTTACAGTAGCTTTGACGGCTTTTTACTGGCGTAGATAGCTTTAAACAAGTTAAAGATCACCTTAGTCATAAAACTGTCACAAAACTTCCTTAGAATCATCATTAATTAGGAGAGTGACGTGAGTATAAACATAAATGACATTATCAAAGCTAAAGCTGTTAGCACTGTATTTCAAGCAATATTTAATACTCAAGAACAATGTATCGTTGGCTACGAAGCACTAACCAGAGGTCCAGAAGCTAGCGCTCTGCATTCACCAGACGTTCTATTTCAACACGCTATGCAAGCGGGTTTACTTTCTGAGCTTGAGATATTGTGCCGTGATAAAGCAATTAAGCGCTTTGCTGAGCTACAGTTAACCGGCAAACTATTCCTTAATATCAGTCCGCTTGTGTTGCTTAATAACAATCATCCTCAAGGTGAAACAGTGAAATTTGTTGAACAAGCGGGATTAAATTGCCAACAAATTGTCATTGAATTAAGTGAGAAGTATCCTTTTCCTAATCATCACATCTTACGTGATGCTTTAGCGCGCTATCGACAGTTTGGCTTTAATGTCGCTATTGATGATTTAGGTGCCGGATATTCTGGGCTTAAACTATGGAGCCAACTTGTACCTAACATTGTTAAAATTGATCGTTATTTTGTCGAGAATTGTCACCAAGATAATTTTAAACAAAAGTTTTTAAAAGCGATATTTGATTTAGCTAGCGCGGCTGAAGCTGAAGTTGTGGTGGAAGGTATTGAGTGTCAGCAAGAGTTCGACTACTTGCAGGCTTTAGGCATGGTGTATGCTCAGGGCTTTTATTTGGCTAAACCAGCTTATCAGCCGATTCGTGAATATCCTAAGCATTTAATAGCTCCTTTATTATTGCAAAAAAAACAGGCGCTTTGAGTTAACTTGTCAGTTGTTTGATAAGACCACTCAGTTGGCTGATCTTTTTATTGGATAATTGTCGATAATCGAAATATGGGCAAATAATAATGCCCAATTCTGTATTAATGGCAAAGTCATGACTAAGCCAAGTACAGTTGCTGCTAAGGCCAAGGTGTTCGCTATAGCCTTTGCCTAATATAACCTGCAACTTTTTATTATCCTGCCTTGCTAAAGTATTGGCGGTTGAAAGCCCAAGTGTGCAAAGTTCTGGTGGAGAAAAAAGTAAGCAATGGTTACTGTCAGTTTGCAAAAGTGCTTTATCTCTTAGCTGTTGCCATGAAGAAAACTGCTCTGGGCATAACTCGAATAATAACTTGGCGTAAACATTAAATATTTTTCGCCAATGATTACCAGTTTCATGGCAAATATAGGCAATTTCATTGCTTGCTAAGGGCTTAACAGTGCTTAAATTTTGATATAAAGCGAGGGGAGGACGATTTTTTATATAGAAAACAAGTTTGGCGTTAATATCACCAAAACCGATGGCTTTATTATTCGCAGCATTATTTCCAATAAAAAGCCAATAAAAAGCCAATAAAAAACCCGGCTACGTCCGGGTTTTAGTCAGTTTTAACTATTTGACTAACACTAAGTTAAAACTCTTCCAACATACGCTCTAAAGAATAATCAAAAGCTTTTAATTCTTTTTCCAGTTGAAATTTTTCTTTCAGTTGTTCAATTTCACGCCATTTTCTTTTCTTATTATTACTTGAACTTGATTTAGGTTGTGTACCTAAAGAGTCCATTACTTGTTGAAATTTTGCCATGGTATGTTCCTTTTTTCTACAACTGCAGCTGTTTAATAACACAGTTCTGTATGGAAAAGAAACATTTTTTTGCACTTTGGTGACAAATTCATGGTTTTCACTGTTTCAAATTTTAAAATGGCGCTATTTAAGTGTTTAGGTAAGCCTTTAAGCTTATGTTTGCCAAGTATGGCTTAAAGCAAAGCTGTTAATTGTTGCTCAAGTTTTACTTGGTCAATGGTGAAGTTTCGAATGCCTTCCGCGAGTTTTTCTGTTGCCATGGCGTCTTGATTCATTTGCCATCTAAATTGTGCTTCGCTAAGTGGTGCTTTATTGGCTAACGGTGCTTGTTCGCTGAATAATTTTTGGCTGATTGTTGCGGTTGAATTTGCTAATTCGTCCATCAGATTAGGACTGATGGTTAATCGATCACAACCGGCCAATTCAAGTATTTCATCAATATTTCGAAAGCTGGCCCCCATAACTACAGTGTTATGGCCCTTAGCTTTGTAATAGTTATAGATGCTGGTCACCGACACTACACCGGGATCTTCGCTAGCTGGGTATTCACTGCGCCCGGTGTCTTTTTTGTACCAGTCTAAAATGCGACCTACAAAAGGAGATATCAGGTAAATGTTGGCTTCAGCACAGGCTTGGGCTTGGGCAAAGTTAAATAGCAAGGTTAGGTTACAATTAATACCTTCGCGTTCTAATTGCTCGGCCGCTTTTATACCTTCCCATGTTGAGGCAATCTTGATCAATATACGATCATTGCTAATACCTGCTTCGTTATACATGGCAATCAGCTTGTGGGCTTTAGTAATTGATGCTTGCGTATCAAACGATAAACGCGCATCAACTTCTGTTGATATTCTACCGGGTACTATTTTTAAAATTTCTAAGCCAATGAGTACTGAAAGCTTATCGGCGGCATCAATAACTTGTTGTGTCGCATCGTTAGATTGAGTTTTAGCCCACTTCACAGCGGTGGCTAATAATTGTTGATAATTAGGTAAAGCAGCCGCTTTTAATAATAAAGATGGATTGGTTGTGGCGTCTTGCGGTTGAAACTTAGCAATAGCTTCGATATCGCCGGTATCGGCAACAACAGTGGTCATTTTTTTTAATTGAGAAAGTTGATCGGTCATAACATGTCCCTTGATATTAATAATGGAATCAGATGAATGTCTTAGTTAATTTTAGTGAAGTATTACAACGTTTTTCGAGCAACATAGATTGAAATTGCTAGGTATCTGTCTTATTCACCTATATTAGTATCAAATTTTCATAAATTAGCAAGGGTGATAATGAAATAACTTAGATAAAAAGGCTATCGTATCTTACATCGGTTAATGAGTCGGCGAAATTATTCGCTGAAGCCATGTTAATAAATCATTCGTGGTCAGATGCCGCAGCAAACAGTTAATGGAATGGCTGTTATATTGGTTTTTTCTTATGCTATAGTGGCAAAAATTTTAAAGATAGAGTAAATAAATCATGTTGCTTGTTGTTTCTCCCGCTAAAAATCTAGACTATGAGTCTACTGTTGCTACTGAAAAATTCTCTCAACCGGAGTTGTTAACACACAGTAAAGTACTGATGAAAAAGTGTAAAACACTAACACCAGCTGATATTAGTTCATTAATGTCAATCAGTGATAAATTAGCGGGCTTAAATGCGGCGCGTTTTGGTGAGTGGACAACACCTTTTACACCTGAGAATGCTAGACAAGCAATATTGGCTTTTAATGGTGATGTATACGCTGGCTTGGATGCTAACTCTTTCACTGATGATGACTTTGCTTTTGCTCAGCAGCATATGCGGATTTTATCAGGCTTATATGGCTTATTAAGACCATTAGATCTGATGCAGGCTTATCGACTCGAGATGGGCAAGAAACTCGATAATGAACGTGGTAGTAACTTATACCAATTTTGGGGGGATATTATCACTGAGCACTTAAATGCAGCACTTGCTGCTCAAGGTGACAAGATATTGATTAACTTAGCGTCTAATGAGTACTTTAAATCAGTGAATAAAAAAGTATTAAAAGCTGAGGTGATAACACCGGCATTTAAAGATTGGAAAAATGGTCAATTTAAAATGATCAGCTTTTATGCGAAAAAAGCCCGAGGTTTAATGGCGCGTTATATTATTGAAAACCAAATCAGTGATGTGGAAAAATTAAAAGCGTTTGATGTTGCTGGCTATCAATATTCGAGTGAATTAAGTAAAGGCAACAACTGGGTGTTTACTCGTAAAGAAACATAATTATATGCTAGGAGCAATTATGTCTAGTGTCTGATTCGCGCTGATATTTTAGCGGTTTAGGTCAGTTGTTATTACATTGACCTCTTAAGTCAGTATTTCTCTGCTAAGCTCAATAAGTTGATATTAATAAAAAGGTTTATCATGAATATGCGTCAAACAATTACAATTAAGTCGATTTTCTATGTACTCATTACTTTGACACTAACCGCGTGTGCAACTATGGGCGACGGTAATAAAGTTGAGCAACAGCAAAAAATATTACAAATGAAGGATACGGTGTTAACACAACTGTTTGCTAATAAACCTGATACCCGTGAGCAATTAAGTGCAGCGCCTGGCTATGCGGTATTTTCAAATGCTAATATTAATTTAATTTTTATCGCTGCAGGCACTGGCTATGGTGTCGTTAAAGATAACCAGAAAAACACACATACCTATATGAATATGGCAGAAGGTGGTATTGGTCTAGGTCTCGGAGTGAAAGACTACCGTATTGTTATGGTTTTCCATAGCAAAGACGCCATGAATCATTTTGTTAATAGTGGCTGGACGTTTGGTGGTAATGCTGATGCATCGGCGAAGGCGGGTAACAAAGGCGGTTCAGTTGAAGGTGAAGCTTATTATGGTGATGTCACAGTTTATACTTTGACCGAAAGTGGCTTAGCATTGCAAGCAACCATTAAGGGCACTAAGTTCTGGCGTGCTGATGCCTTAAATTAATGTCAGCTTTGCATTAAAAGTTCAGCGCAATACCGGCATAGAAATAGGCACCGTTATAGCCAAATGGTGCCGAGCGGCGGGAATATTCAAATACGCCATCACTATCAACAATGGTATTACCTGCGTCATCAACGATCTGGCCTTGCCTTGAGTTGCCGATAGTATTTTTATCAGGGTAGACATCAAATAGGTTATTACTGCCAAAGTAGACCTTGGTACTTTCATTAATATGGTACTCAGCCCGTACATCGGTTAACAGCTTGGCTGAGTATGTTTGTTTATCGCCATCAAGTACGCTGTATTGTCCAAAACGATTGAATGTTAAATTAAACAGCCAATTTTTTTGCTGATAATTAATGTTAAAATTGATACGGTTTTTCGGCTGCCAACTTTCGATAATGGCGATGTCATGTTGGGAAAATACCTGCTCTACCGGTAAGTTATTTAAAGCACTGCTTTTTGGTGTAAATAATTGACTCACTTTGGTGTCGGTAAAATTCGCCGCTAAAGTCAAGTCAAGTACGCCTTGGAAAATTGGATATTGCCAAGTGGCAATAAGGTCTACACCTTGTGTTGTGCTATCAATACCATTTAAAAACACTTGTGCTTTATCAACATTTTCAACCATTAATGCTTGGTCTAATACGGTATTCTCTCCAGAGCAAAGACTACTGCTCAAGACAATTCTGTCGTCAATGCTGATATGATAATAATCAAATGTGATGGTAAGGCCATTGCTCAAGCTTGCAACAGCGCCCAAACTCAAATTTTTTGAGCTTTCTTCTGTTAACTTTGAAATACCTATGCTGCGAGCTAAGTTACTATCATTTCTGAAAGTTGCGACTTTTTGACCGATCAGTTGGCCATCGTTGTTTACTAAAAACTGGGTACTGGTGTTATTAAAGTAAAGTTGTTGCATGGACGGGGCTCGAAAACCGGTATTGAAGGCCGCTCGATAAGTTAGCCAGTTATTACTCTGCCAGTATGCCGCAACTTTAAGGTTTGTCGAGGCACCAAAATCATCATAGTCATCATATCTCAAGGCACTATTTAGCGATATATCAGAGCTAAGCTGTTGCTGTAGTTCTAGGTATGCAGAGCGAACATAACGTTGTTCGTCAACGACTGCATCAGGGGCAATACCCGGAAATCCTTGTATTCCAGCAATAGCGTCATGGTTATACTGGGCTTGGTTATCTAGAGTGTTGTAATCAAAGTAGCTGTATTTTTCACCGGCTTCAACTTGATAATGATCACGTCTAAGCTCAAACCCTACAGCTAAGGTTGCCCAGTCAAGATCCTGCATAATATCTAAATTTAAAGTTTGTAAAGATAATGATAAATCATAAGCGTGAGCTGTACGCGGAATTGTTGTACGAATATCATCTGCAGCCTGTGCCTCATGATAACGTAGAAAGTTAGCATACGAGGCGTTAATAGAGTTTTTTGTCCAGTAGTTAAGTGAGTTCTTACCATAGGTATATGATGCATCAATAGCGGTGCCATTATCGAGATCGAAGGCGTAGCCTAAATTGACTGACATGTCTTTGATACTGGTGGCAATTTTAGGTAAGTAACCATTGTTTACTGTTGCTTGCCCGTCTTGTAGTTGCGGGTTAGTACTGTTATCTCTAGCGGTACGGAAAAAAGCAGCAGAAGTATTATCTCTTTTAGAATAGCTAGCAAAGCCATAGAGTTCACCTAAAGCAAGTGGGTAACCGGCATTGATCACAACCGCTTGCTGTTGTGATTTAGGATTACCAATTTCAAATGTTTGGCGATTGGCAGTAATTTCATTATTGCTGCTAGTAAAGTATTTTTCAGGTGCGATGCTAATACAGTCTTGATAAATACAGGCGCCATCTTGACCAGCGCGATTTGTTGCTTGAAAGTCACTGATACTTAAGGAAGTATTAATAAACCCTTGTTCTAATAAGCTGAAGGTTTTATTGAACTCAAGTTGTTGGCTAGCACCATCACCTTGACCGTACTGCCCGTAGGACATTTCAACGTAATCTTGAGCAGTGTCATCTTTTAGCACTAAGTTAATCACGCCAGCGATGGCATCGGAGCCATATTGCGCTGCGGCGCCGTCACGCAATATTTCAATGCGCTTAATTGCGGCTAGCGGAATGGCATTCAAGTCAGTACCTGCTGTGCCACGTCCAACAGAGTTGTTGATATGAATTAAACTGGCTTGATGTCGACGTTTGCCATTGACTAACACTAAGGTTTGATCTGGGCCTAAACCTCGCAGTGTTGCTGGTTGTAAAACATCGCTGCCATCACTAATAGCTGATTTTGAAAAGTTAAAAGAAGGTGCAACCGCTTGTAGCATATTGCCAATATCCGTCTGGCCTGATTGTTTTAATTGTTGAAAAGAGAGTATATCAACAGGTACTGGCAAATCGATAATGGATCGACGAGCGGTACGGCTGCCAACAATGGCTATTTTTTCTATGCTGACTTGAGCTGGCGGGATGTTTTGTTTACGGTTGTCATTTGTCGTTACAGCGATGAGTTTTTCAACCGGGGATTCGTCGGCAATAATGGCAATTACCCCGTCGTTATTTTTGCTAAAAGTCAGTCCAGAGTTTCTTAATAACTTTCTTAATGCAAAGTCAGTGCTGTAATAACCTTTAATAGGGGTACTTTGGGCTATCGTTGCGAGTTCAAATGAGAAAAGGAGAGTTTGTTGGCTTTGCTGAGCAAAATTGATCAGTGCTTGGTTAGCATTTTTTTCAGTTATATCGAAATAGATAAGTTGCTCAGCTTTACTAAAAAATGACATAAAGCTCAGTACAATTATGCTCGATATCAATTGCTTGTTAAATGCTGAAAATAGCATTGCTATTCTATCTAAGCCCAAAAGGTAAAAAGTATTATTCATCAAGAGCCAAATTCCGTTGAAGCATTAATTTTATTACTTGTTACCGGCCTATTTTAATTAAAAATTACTCAGTATGTTACAAGCTTTTGTTATTATTGATTTGTATTTGAGCTACTAGAAAGTGCATAGGTATTTGTTGTTATTTTTTTAGCATCGATTGCAAAGTTGTAATGAAGAGACTGTAATAGCGCGTTAAGGTCATTAGTTTTAAAGTAACCAGAAACTCGCAACTTTGCTAGGTCATTATCTATTGGCATAAATTTAATGGTGTTATAGCGCTGAACTTCTTTTAATACTTGTTTGAGTGGCTCGCCATCAAAAATCAATATGCCTTGCTGCCAGGCTAATTCTTGTTTAACTTCTTGCGCTGATAATGACTGTTTTTCAGAAGCAATATCATTAGCAATCGCGACTTTTTCACCAGCAGAAATAATGTTGTTATTGCTTGGGCTTCGAAGAGCAGGGTTTAGGTGAGGAGAATTCTGCTCAATTGGAGTATTTATTGCGTTCAGTAACTTATCAACAGGGGCATTAGCTTCAGCAATTAATACCCTACCTTCTTTTACCAGTAATTCAGCTGAGCTAATATTATCACGCTGAACGTTAAAAATGGTGCCAAGCGCGGTAAAAGAATTATGGCCAGAAACTACAGTAAAAGGGCGGTTTTTATCTTTTGCTACATCAAACTTAGCTTCCCCACGTATCAAGGTTATTTTACGTTGAAGTTTACTATAAGCGACTTCTATGACGGTATTGGTATTGAGTTCGACAATACTGCCATCGTCTAAAGTAAGTTGTTTTTGTTCGCCATATTGGCTGCTATATTTTTGATATGCGAGCGCTGGGTTGACATGGTGCTGTGAGCTTGGCCATATTTTATTAACGTCGCTAAAAAGGTTTGCTGTTAATAATGCAACGCACGCCAAACCTGCAGCTAATAATCCCTTCATGAAATAATCATTTTGTGACTTGGTTTCTGCCTTATGTGAAAATAAACCACTGAGTTCGTGTCTAGTAGCAAGATCACTCCATAAGAAAGAAATTTTATTTAAAGCAGCATAATGAGATTCATCTTGATTGATCCATGCAATTAATTGCTGTTTTTCGGCTCGAGATAATCCCTTATCAAGGCGTGTTATCCAGAGGTTAGCTTGCTCTTGGACCGATTTTTTATCGTTTAACGTCTCGGTTATCATCCACTAATTATCATATAAAGGTTTTAGATTACATATTGTAACATTCTTCGGTAAGGACTTAATGTAAACGAAATTATATGCTGGTGCTATGGAAATTTTAAAAAAAACAAAAGTTATAACTTTTAGTTGGCAATAAATTTGTACACAATATTTGCTATTAACTAGCTTTGATGAAAAACAGCATAGGTTAAAAGGTGGAGCTTTGTAGAGCAGCAATAACTGCTTGCTAAGATAATATTGGCAGGATAAAAATAAAAAACCTAAACCTTCAGTTGCTCATTAAGGTTTAGGTTTATTTGAAAGCTGAAAGTTATTACTTATTACGCTTTGCTTGTTTTTTCGCTTTAGCTTTCTTTTGTGCAACGGTTCTTTTGACTTTCGCCTTTTTCATTGCCACACGTGCTTCTTTATATTTTGGTCTCAGTGTCTCAATTACTCGGCGAGGTAAGCGCTCTTTAATATAACGCTCAATTTTACCTATCACTGTCATGTCATGTGCTTCAACCAATGAGATAGCGGTGCCTTTATTACCAGCTCGACCAGTACGACCAATGCGATGTAAATAAATATCGGCAGTGCGCGGCAAATCAAAGTTTATAACATGCGTTATATCATCAATATCCAGACCACGTTCAGCAATATCAGTGGCGACCAAAACACTCACCGTGCCATTACGTAAACGTTCGACAGAGGTGTTGCGTTTGTCTTGTTGCATTTTACCTTCAAGCCAAACACAAGGCATGTTGTCAGCATAAAGTTTGCCTGATAGGTATTGTACAGTTTCACGTTTATTGGCAAAAACAAGCGCACGCTCTACGTCTTCTTGTTGCAATAAGTTGAGTAATAAAGCGTATTTATGATCTTTGTCGTCTGCTAAATGCATCCATTGATGAATTTTTGCTTTTTCTTTACGAGAAGGGTTCGCTTCTAAAAATACCGGCTCATTGAGAAGTTCACGCGAAAAACGTACCACGGCAGAACCTTCCAGTGTTGCAGAAAATAGCATGGTTTGTTTACGCCAACGTGCTTCAGCAACAATGCGACTAATCGTTTCTGCAAAACCCATGGTTAACATACGGTCAGCTTCATCTAAAATTAAAATTTCAATTTCGCGACTATCAAATTGTTCCGTTTCAATGTACTCCATCAATCTACCTGGAGTAGCAACCAAAATATCGGTATTACCTGTGAGCACTTCTTTATGACTACCGTAATTAACACCACCAGTAATGACCGCTGATTTAATCTTGGTTAAGGCGGTTAACTTTTCGCATTGCTCATGCGTTTGTATGGCAAGTTCACGTGTTGGCGATAAAATCAGCACGCGCGGAAAACCAGGATTTTTGCGAGGGTAATCTAATAAATGCTGAGCAGCAGGTAAAATAAATGCCGCTGTTTTTCCCGTTCCTGTTGGGGCTGAAGCTAATACGTCTTTGCCTGTCATAGCCACAGGAAGTACTAATTCTTGGATAGACGTTGGCTTTTTAAAGCCTGCATTTTCAACGCCGCCTAATAACGCGGAATCTAGGTCAAACTGTTCAAACATGTAATAATTTTCTTTGGGGATTAATAATTGCGCATTATAATGGCAAAATCATATTTATCCTAAAGATCTTGCCAAATTTGTTTATTTATTATGATATTTTAACTAATCCGACAGAATATCGGCAATTTCAGTGGTTATTTGTTCACACCAACGTTTAATACGCTCTTCACTAGCATCATATTGGTTGTCTTCATCAAGCGCTAAGCCAACAAAATGTTGCTCATCTGCTGTTAATGCTTTTGAGGTGGCAAAGTCATAGCCTTCATTCGGCCAATAACCTATGACATAACCTCCTTGTGCAAGGACTTGCTCATGCAGCATACCGAGCGCATCTTGAAACCAGTCGGTATAACCAATTTGATCGCCCATACCATAAAGTGCGACAATTTTACCTTCAAGATCAATGTCAGCTATTTCTGGCCAGTGTGACTCCCAATCTTCTTGAATTTCACCGTAGTCCCAAGTAGAAATGCCTAAGATTAAAACCTCGTGGTCAGCCATTTCTGCCAGTGGAGTGTCTTTTATATTAAATAAACTGACGATATCGCTACCAAGCTCTGCTTGAATCTTTTCTGCCGCTATTTCGGTATAACAAGTGGTTGAGCCATAAAATAATGCGATGTTCATTGATAAATTACCGAGGTTTGTTGCGAACCATTCTAAATGGTTAGTGAAATAATGACGGGATTTTAACAAAATTTTAGTAAATAAGAAGCTTTCCATTGCCAGAGCTGACAATATTTTTAAAGTGAAATATGCTCTAGCTGATCAAGCGTTATTGCAATTATATGCTTTTCACTGTAATTTTAGTCCGTTAAAAGCGGTCTTTGTGTTTACCTAAAATTACAAATGTAATTTTCCGCTCACTTTTCTCTCAACAAGGTATGGAATTGATTTATGTCTAAGAAGTTTTTATTGGCTGCAGCGCTTGGCCTGTTAAGTTTGGCCAACAATGTCAACGCGTATGTTGAGCCAACAACCTCAGTTGCAAACAGTGTTATGTTAGCTACAGCACAACCTGTAGCTTTTGATGCAGTAAAAACAAAACTAACTAATACCTTAGGGCTTGATGTTGCTAGCATTAAACCATCTCCTATGGCTGGATTGGTTGAAGTAGTTACTGATCAGGGCTTATTTTATGCTAGTGCTGATGGTGAATTTTTATTGCAAGGGAAAATGTATGGTCTAGGTAATAATGTGACTAATTTGACCGAAGCAAGCTTAGCATTAATACGTATTGAGGGGATGGCGAAATTCTCCGATGCCATGATTGTTTTCCCAGCAAAAGATGAAAAGTATGTGGTTACTGTTTTTACTGATATTACCTGCGGTTATTGTCGTAAAATGCACGAACAAATTGAAGATTATAACGATAAAGGTATTACTGTGCGTTACTTAGCGTATCCACGTGCAGGAGTAAAAGACCGTACGGGTAATTATTCTCAAGGCTTTAAAGATTTACGCTCAATTTGGTGTCATGAAGACCCTCAACAAGCCCTAACCAAAGCAAAAACTGGCGCTGATGTTGCCGCCCGTATTTGTGATAAACCCATTGAAGAAGAGTTTAATTTTGGTCGTCAAGTGGGAGTTACCGGAACGCCAGCGATTATGTTAGCCAACGGCATGATGGTACCTGGTTATCAAGAGCCAAGTAAATTATTTATGTTATTGGAAACTACTTTATAAAGTAAACCATAGCTATATCCATACCGCATGTGGCTTTCAGGACGTTTGAACGAACTCTGCTTCTTGAAGTTTTATGGAAACAGATTATTTATCTAGAAAATGGCAAGTTAATGACTTGCCATTTTTGTCTCTACTATTCTCATTATTAGTACTATTTATTAAGAAGAGTGATTGATGCAAAAAGAAATTATTCGTCGAGAACACATTAGTGATGAACATTTACCCAGTTCGCTTCATCCTATTGTCCGACAAATATATGCCCGTCGTGGCGTTACTTGTAAAGAACAGCTTGAGTTAACGGCCTCACATTTATGTCCCGTTGAAACATTAAAAGGCTTACCTGAAGCGTGTGAACTTTTATATCAGGCACTAAAAGGGCAAAAAAATATTACCGTGATTGGTGATTTTGATGCTGATGGTGCAACCAGTACGGCACTCATGATGGAAGCATTACAAATGCTTGGCTCAAGCAATCACCACTTTTTAGTACCTAATCGCTTCAAGTATGGTTACGGTTTAACTCCTGAAATTGTTGATATTGCTGTATCACAAGGTGCAGAGGTTTTAGTCACTGTTGATAATGGCATTAGTTGTATGGCAGGGGTTAAAAGGGCGAAAGCGTTAGGATTACAAGTGCTGGTTACCGATCATCACTTGCCCAGTGCCACAACGCCGCCTGCGGATGCAATTGTTAACCCTAATCAAGTGGGGTGTAACTTTGCCAGTAAATCGTTAGCTGGGGTCGGGGTCGCTTTCTATTTTATGTTGGCATTAAGAAAGTATTTACGTGAACAGCAATGGTTTGAGCAGCAAAATATTAAAGAGCCAAATATTGCGCAATTACTCGATTTAGTCGCCTTAGGGACGGTTGCGGATGTGGTGTCACTAGATGCTAATAATCGTATTTTAGTCGAACAGGGTTTAAAACGTATTCGTGCGGGTGCAACACGGCCAGGTATTCAAGCCTTAATTGAAATAGCCGGTAAGAATCAACAAAAATTAGTAGCGAGTGATTTTGGTTTTGCATTAGGGCCAAGGATTAATGCAGCAGGGCGCTTGGATGACATGGCTTTTGGTATCAATTGTTTATTAGCGAAAGATTTGTCAACGGCAAGGGTGATGGCGGCAGATTTGGATGACTTAAATAAAGCGCGTCGTGAAATAGAGCAAGGCATGCAAATCGAAGCTGAGCAAGTACTCGCGAGTTTACAGTTTAGTGAAGAAAATTTACCACACGGTATTAGTTTATTTCATGCTGATTGGCATCAAGGTGTTATTGGCATTGTCGCCGGACGGTTGAAAGAAAAGTATCATCGACCGAGCATTGTTTTTGCTAAAGGCAGCGATAAAAACGTTGCTGATACAAATAACAATAGCGATGAAATTAAAGGCTCTGCACGTTCTATTCCTGGTTTACATATTCGTGATTTATTAGAATATATCGATAGCCAACATCCGGGGATTATTGCAAAGTTTGGTGGTCACGCTATGGCCGCAGGCTTATCAATAGCTAGAGAGCAATTTGAAAGCTTTTCTATGCTATTTGAGCAATATGCTCAGCAATGGTTAAGCCAAGAAGCTTTAACTGGAGTTCTAGCTTCAGATGGTGAATTACTGACTCGAGATATGACATTGACCTTCGCTCAGGTATTACGAGATGCTGGCCCATGGGGACAAAACTTCCCTGAACCATTATTTGATGATGTCTTTACGTTAGTACAGCAACGTATTGTTGGAGAAAAACATTTGAAATTAGTGGTAGAAAAAGATCAGCAAATATTTGATGCCATTGCCTTTAATGTTGACATTAAACGTTGGCCTGATCATCAAGCGAAGCAAGTTAAGCTTGCTTATCGTCTTGATATCAATGAGTTTCGTGGTAAGCAGTCGGTGCAATTAATGGTCGAACAATTAGAATAGCGTTTAGTGTCAGCATAAATGGCTAGTGCTACTAATAATATTTATGTTTTTTAGCTCAAAAAATATCGTAAAAAGGCGATTTGATCAGCCAAGCAAGCATTTATTTCATTGCATAATTAGGCTACAATGCGCGACTATTTTACCCTTAGGTCTTTAGCTGTGACTTGGTCACCAAAATCATATGTTAGAAGTTAATCCAGTACTTAATAAAATTAAAGAAATTCGCGAACGCACCAATATGCTTCGGGGGTACCTTTGACTACGACCAAAAGTCAGAACGTTTGGTTGAAGTTGTTCGTGAATTAGAGTCTGCTGATGTTTGGAATGACCCTGAGCGTGCACAAGCCCTAGGCCGTGAACGAGCCGCATTAGAAGCTGTGGTTGAAACCATTGATGAAATGGATTCCGGCTGTGAAGACATTGAAGGCTTAGTTGAGCTGGCGGTTGAAGCTGACGATGAAGAAACTTTTAATGATGCTGAAGATGAAACACAAGCATTAGAAGCTAGTCTTGAAAAATTAGAATTCCGTCGAATGTTTTCCGGTGAACAAGATGCTAATAACTGTTATTTAGATATCCAATCTGGCTCGGGCGGCACTGAAGCACAAGATTGGGCCGAAATGTTGATGCGGATGTATTTACGTTGGGGGGAAGCTAATGGCTATAAAACAGAAGCCATTGAAGTTACCGATGGCGATGTTGCGGGTATTAAAGGTTGTACCATTAAATACACCGGTGAGTATGCCTTTGGTTGGTTACGTACCGAAACCGGCGTGCATCGTTTAGTACGAAAATCACCGTTCGACTCAAGTGGTCGTCGTCATACCTCATTTGCTTCGGCATTTATTTATCCTGAAATAGACGATAATATTGAAATTGATATTAATCCCGCTGATTTACGTATAGATACTTTCCGCGCCTCTGGTGCTGGGGGGCAGCATGTTAATAAAACTGATTCAGCTATCCGTATTACCCATTTACCAACCGGCGCTGTTGTCGCATGTCAGGCCGATCGTTCACAGCATAAAAACCGCGCAACCGCGATGAAGTTGCTAAAGGCGAAGTTATATGAAATGGAAATGCAAAAGCAGAATGAAGGTAAGCAAGAATTAGAAGACGGAAAATCTGATATTGGTTGGGGTAGTCAAATTCGTTCTTACGTATTAGATGACAGCCGAATTAAAGATTTACGCACCGGCATAGAAAACCGCAATACTCAAGCGGTGTTAGACGGCGACTTAAACAAATTTTTAGAAGCTAGTTTGAAGTCTGGCTTATAAACACCTTAATTAATTTTAATTTTTTAAATAGCATATTACGTTAAACACGAGAAATAAAATGACTGATCAAGCAAACCAAGACGAAAACAAGTTGATTGCCGAGCGTCGTGGCAAATTAGTAAAAATTCGAAAAAACTGTCCGGCAAATGGTCACCCTAACAAGTTTGATCGAAAACACTATGCTGCTGATTTACAAGCTGAACATGGCGAAAAAGATAAAGAAACGCTTGAAGCTGAAACTGCTGAATACAGCATTGCTGGTCGTGTTATGGCAAAACGTGGTCCATTCCTAGTCTTACAAGACATGTCTGGTCGCATTCAAGCTTATGCTCATAAAACTGTGCAAAAAGATATTAAAGAGCGTTGGGGCACGTTAGACATTGGCGATATTATTGGTGTTACCGGCACTATGCATATGTCAGGTAAAGGTGACTTATATGTCAACATGGATAAGTACGAGCTATTAACTAAATCGTTACGTCCATTGCCGGAGAAATTCCATGGTTTATCTGATGTTGAAACGAAATATCGTCAACGTTACGTTGATTTGATCATCAATGAAGATACCCGTAATACCTTTAAAATTCGTTCAAAAATAGTTGATGGTATTCGTAAGTTTTTAACTGACCGTGATTTCATGGAAGTTGAAACGCCAATGCTCCAAACTATTCCAGGTGGTGCATCAGCTAAGCCTTTCGAAACCTTTCATAATGCCTTAGACATTCAAATGTATATGCGTATAGCACCAGAGCTTTACTTGAAGCGCTTGGTGGTTGGTGGTTTTGAGAAAGTTTTTGAAATTAATCGTAACTTCCGTAACGAAGGTTTATCAACACGTCATAATCCAGAGTTCACTATGATTGAATTCTACCAAGCCTATGCTGATTATCATGATTTAATGAACCTTACTGAAGATATGCTACGTACTTTAGCAGAAGATGTTATGGGCTCAGCAATTATTCGTAACACAGTTAAAAATTCTGATGGTGAAGTAGTAGAAGAGAAGTTTTATGACTTTGGCCAGAAATTTACGCGTTTATCTATGGTTGATGCGATATTAAAGTACTCAACTGATTTAGATGAAAATGTTTTACGTAATCCAGAAGCAAACTTTGACGCGCTTAAAGCGATGGCAAAAGCTGTTGGCGTAAAAGAAACTGATGCGTCTAAAGTCTGGGGTGCAGGTAAATATATTTGTGAAATTTTTGAAGAAGTTGCCGAGCATATGCTTGATCAACCAACCTTTATTACCGAATACCCATGGGAAGTTTCACCATTAGCTCGTCGCAATGATGACAATCCATTTATTACCGATCGCTTTGAATTTTTCGTCGGCGGTCGAGAACTAGCTAATGGCTTCTCAGAGCTTAATGATGCTGAAGACCAAGCGGAACGCTTCCAAAATCAAGTTGCAGGTAAAGATGCGGGTGATGACGAAGCAATGCATTATGATGCTGACTATATTCAAGCACTTGAGTATGGTTTACCACCAACAGCAGGTGAAGGTATTGGTATTGATAGATTGGTCATGCTATTCACTGATTCACCAACCATTAAAGATGTTATTTTATTCCCGCATATGCGTCCACTTGCTGAATAAAAATAAACAGAGTAGTTGTTGCTCAAGCAGATAATGAAAAAAGCACCTAAGGGTGCTTTTTTTATAGGCTTGATATAACGTAAATACCGAGCCTATTTAAATAGAATCTGAGTAACTATATCCATATAACGAGTCATTAGGTTAGATATCGGTCAGGCCCCAAAAGAAAGCCACAATAGCTGTTAAGATGATTAAGTTGAAATAAATTATGCCGATAACGGAAAATTTTACTAAGGTCAACAGATAGCCTTGTTGATAAACACGCTTTTGCATAAGCAATAAATAACATGGTAACCAAACGAGTAATAACATGGCTAGATAGCCTAATCCGTTAGCGACATTAGGCATTAAGGTGATTAAGTGCTCTTGGCCGTATTCGAGAATGTTGACTAAAAAAATGATTAAGAAAATAAAACTGTGGCTATGTAGTGCTACGGTAAGGTGCTCAAGATATAAACGATTAGCAAAGAGATAAAATATCTTAAGAATCAGGGCGAAAAGAGGTAATAAAATAAACATTAATTGCGGTAGCTTGCTAATTGATTGCTTTATTAACGGTCTAGCATCAGAGTTTAGTGCCTGTAGGCCCTTTTTTTCTAATGTTGCTATTTTAGTGTTTAAACGTTTATTATTTTCATCAGATAAAAAGTCAAAGGTTAGTGAGCCGTCATCGTTATTGGCAATGGAGAAATTTCTTACTTCGTTTGAAGCGGTTTTATCTATTTTTATTTGTGCTAATTTCTCCTTCAAGTCACGCAATTTTTGCTGACTTTTATCTGATATCGGCTCTTCATTATTAATAATACTAAATTCGTATTCGACAATTTCTTTAGTTAATTCAGATGCTTTTGATGCGCTGCTTAGCGATAAATCTGCTTGATATTGTTTATATTGCTTAATTTTTTCTAGCTGTAACTTTTTTTTGATTAGTGATAAATCGTTAAGTGAATGCTCAAGCTGCCCAATATATTGAGTGACTTGTTCTAAAGGCGCAGCCATTCTTTGCTCATGTACAAGCTGATCTTTACCGTCAACGGCGAAAAAATTAAGTGAAATGAAGAAAATAATACTGATGAATAAATAAAGCCGCAGTGGTGGTACGTAATGAACACGCCTACCTTGGATATATTCTTGAGTTAAAAATCCTGGTTTTAATAGTAAAGGCTTTAATGTTCTAGATGCACGAGAGTCAAAACTAAAGATATCATCGAGCAAGTGCAACAGCACGCTCCAAAAATACTTTATAGTTGACTCAATTGATTGACCACATTGACTACAGTAAGAGCCACTTACTTTCGCGTGGCAATTTTCACATATGACAGCGTCAGTTTTATTATCGGCTATTAATAATGCAACGCCGTTGTTATTTTTATCGTCAAGCATAATATTTGCAGTAAATAAAACAGTTACTTAGCATAATAGCATTGATTTTTTTTGGCGCAAATTGAATTTTGATGCCTATTTTTGCTAAAAATTACAGTAATTTGAAAGATTGTAAATAAAAATTGCTTTTATTTACAATTAATCGTTAATATTTTCTATATCTATAGTGCTGTATTGATAATGTTCTGTTAAATTTAGAGGGTTACTGATCAAAGCAAGCCAAATAGCAGGAGAATTATAATGGCATTTGAAGTTACCTTCGAGTTGAAAGAGTCAGATTTAGAGCATTTTCGTAATGTGATGAGAGAATCAAAGTCGGGCGCCAAAAGTTTAAGTGAAGCAGAAATTTTAGCAAACGCAAAAAGTCTTAGCCAAGATGTTAAAGGCGATGTGCCAGTATTTGTCAGCGAAAGAATTCAAAAGTTAGAAACTTTAGTGGCAATGATTGAAGATTCTGAATGGAACATACCTGAAGAAGAACGTGCAGACGTGTTAAGTGCGCTAGCGTATTTTAGTGATCCAGAAGATTTAGTACCTGATCATATTCCGGTGTTAGGTTTTTTAGACGATGCTATTATGATTGAGTTGGTTGCTGAAGAACTTAAAGATGACATTGAAGCCTTTCTTGAGTTTTGTGCTTATCGTACTCGTGAAGAAAACCGTAAGGGTGATGTTGCGGTTACTCGTGATGAGTGGTTGGACGCAAAGCGCAGAGAGTTACATAGTCGAATGAGAAATCGCCGCTCAAGTCGTAGTGGTCGTTCAGGATTTCGTTCAATTTTCTAATTGATAATTTCCCTGTTAGCTTTAGCTAATATTAGATATTTAAAAAAGCCACTGTTGTGGCTTTTTTATCTTTGGCAATAAAGTTTTGCTATCAAGACATCAGGAAAAATCTGCCAGACTCCAACATTCGTTAATTTGTCAGGAACAGCATGAGAACAAAGAATGCGATAATAGTGCCATTAAAGGCGAATATATAAGCAAAGCCTTTCAAGCCTTGCTTGATGGTATAGTTGTTATTTTTTAAATACCAATACCAAATAGCGCACATAATTATTGGTACGAGGAAAAATAGTCGGATCATGTTTATACTGTCTCCTGAGTTATTTGCTTAGCGGGTTCTCGCCAAGGTGCGACCTTAAATAACATTAACATACCAGGTATAGCTAATACCGTGCATAAAAAGTAAAAATTAGTCCAGCCTACTTGCTCGACAATAACACCAGTGGTGGCATTAGCAAAGGTTCGTGGTAGTGCGGTTAACGCAGTGAACAACGCAAATTGTGTTGCTGCAAAGGCTGGATTAGTTGTTCTAGCGATAAAAGCGGTGAAAGCGGCAGTGCCAAGACCAACACCTAAATATTCAAAGCCCATCGCCATGGCTAAAGCGTAGGTGTTGTGACCAATTTCTGCTAAGGCAGCAAAGCCTAATATACTGATTATTTGAACAACGCCAAATAGCCATAAAGCACGATTAATACTTAGCTTAATCATGACGATACCACCAATGGCCAAGCCTATGGTCATTGCGATCAGTGAGGCAGTTTTAGCTACCACACCTATTTCGGTTTTTGTAAACCCAAGGTCAATAAAAAAGGGGGTTTGCAAAGCGGTTGCCATACTATCACCGAGTTTATAGAGAAATAAAAATGCCAGTATTTGCAGTGCGGCTTTAGTGCCTTTCCTACTGATAAAGTCTTTGAATGGTAAGACAATAGCATCCTGTAAGGTTTTTGGTGCTTGCGGTGCATTTTTCAGCTCTTTGATGGATAGACTCAAGAAAATACCTACCAACATAAAACTGGCAACAATAATAAATACCGATTGCCAGCTAATATGATCAGCTAGAATAAAGGCTAAAGAGCCGGGTACTAAGCCTGCAAGTCGATAAGCTTGTACATGAATTGAGTTACCTAAGCCAAGTTCGTGCTCTGGCAGTAATTCACGACGATAAGCATCAAGTACAATATCTTGACTGGCACTAAAAAATGCTACAGCGGCAGCTAAGTAGGCAACACTCCAAATATTCATCACCGGATCAACAAAGCCAAAAGCAGCGATCGAAAACAGTAGTAGCACTTGAGTGAGCAGCATCCAACTGCGTCGGCGACCGAGTACAGGCAAAGAATAGCGGTCCATCAGGGGCGACCAAATGAACTTCCATACATAAGGAATACCAATCAGTGAGAATAAGCCAATCTCGGCTAAGCTGACGCCTTCTGAGCGTAACCAACCGGGCACTAATTGATAAAGGATAAATAAAGGCAGGCCAGAACTAAAACCGGTAAAAATACAAATTAGCATGCGGCGATTAAATATTGCTTGCTTAAAGGTTGGTGATGGCATTGCTCAAAGCCTAATGAATACGAGAGGATAATGTTGTTAGGCTATCAAAATGTATTAGTAAACAGAAGTTTAATCTGTTCTAACTGGAAATTAGTTAGCTGATGTAACCCGCATTAAACCGGTATTATTGCCAAGGTGTTATGGGTTTTACGGTAATGGTCGCCAGCCAACGCAGTCAATAGGGTAGCCGCCAACACCAGAGAAAAACTCTAAACAAGTTGATATTTCACTTTTGAAATATAAATCGCTGTCAAACTTTTTTGAGCTATGTAAACTCAGCTCATGCATTATATGCCAAAATACACGTTCTCTAGCACTGCTTGGAGTTTCATCACTGACATTAAGTAAGGTCCATTCAGACATGGTGTGCTCTACAAATAGATCAAGTTCGGTGTAGTGGAGTGTGTGATTAATCACCGCATTAATATAAACCCGAATTTGAGTGATTTTCTCATTAATAAAATGCTCAATCGCCATGATATTCCTTGTTTGCCAATATCCTGCTTCAAGTGTTTAGCTAAGTCGAAATATCCGTATAAACCGCCTAGTGATGTCATTTACTTTGTTTAGTTATCGACGATAAACTGCAAATTGTCAAAATTAAAATTGTAACCAAAGTGTAATGTAAGGCTCTTGGTTGCTGGAAATATAGGTGTTTTTTCAAGGCAACCCAAGAGGCTATGGCTAATTTTCAATATAACATCGTTGGAAATTGTTAAAGTAGATAACTACAACGGACATTTTTCGCCTTGTTACCTCAAAATTAGCTAATAGTAGAAACTAAAATGAAAGATCAACAGCTCCTAAGGTATTGCAAAACTATATAAATTTTTTGTTTGCACATCCATCATCGTTAAACTGCTTTTTAAACTTAATTGGCAATAGATAAAATGCTGAGTAATACCAATTTTACTAAGTTTCTTCCCACTCAGTGAACAAACTTAATAGATTTGGTATAAAGCTATCTGTGTTGGATTTGTGAATAATAGGTGTTTGTAGAGTAAGATAATCTTGCAACAGTTTTACTGTAAATTTAATCAACATTAGCGAGCAGCATTGAGCATACTACTTTAGCTTTAGTGATTTAGAAACATTGGCTCATTAACTCAATTGTTAAGAGACGTTTATTTTTTATGGGATGTTTAGTAAAAAATGTCAGCTCTATAAGCTGAAATTAAAGGGCTCAACATTATGAAGTTAAGCCCAAGTCATTAAAAATGATGATTATCTATGGTTTTATATTGCAGGTAATAAACTGGCTTTAATCAGCATAATAGGCTCGATAGGTACATCTTCCCAAGCCATCTCTTCATTATAATCGGTTTTTACTAATGCCATCGCGTCGATGACTTCTTGGCCTTCAATAACACTACCAAAGACAGCATAGCCCCAACGTCTGCCAGGGTCTAAATTGGTGTTGTCGGCGACATTGAAAAAGAACTGTCTATTCGCGGTGTGAGGGCGGTTTTCTTTCGCCATTGCGATAGTGCCACTCTCATTCTTCAAACCGTTGCCTGATTCGTTAATAATATCTTCACTAACTTTTTTTAGTACAAAATCTTGGCTGTAACCGCCTCCTTGTACAATAAATTCGGCAACAACACGATGAAAAATAGTATTATTGTATTCGCCAGTAACGACGTAAGTTAAAAAGTTATCAACGGTTATTGGCGCACGCACTCTATCAAGCTCAACAATAATAATTCCCATTGACGTTTCTAACTTAACCTGTGGGAATAAATTATCAGGATCAATCGCTAAATTTTTTGCACTACAAGTTAATGAAAGTAATAATAATATAACTGAAAAAATTCTCATTGTGGTTATCTCAAAATTAATGCTCTAGTGATTATTTATTTAACAAACTCTTGTATTTCTTGATTTCGGACTATCTGTGTTAATAGTTTTGCTAGTTGCTGATTAAAGTCTCGTTCTAGTACGGCAATATCAGCTTTTAATGGTCCGTTACTTTTGCCGATTATTTTAAATGATTTTGTTAACGTGCCGCTGGCATTGTTGATAACAACACGAAAGTCCATTTGATTATTGGCACTATATTTCAATAGTTCTTGCTGAACATTAATTAAAGCATTATCAATGATTACTTCAATTTTATTTGCTGCCAATGACGTTACTTGTAAACCGTTAGCTTTTAACGCTGACGTCAGTGATTGTTCGACAATATCCACTATGGGCTGTTGAGAAGAATATAACTGTGCTGGCTCATCAAGGCGGAGAATTTGTACAATGTGGTTTGAGCGACGTAAGTCGGTAAAACGTAATTGCACCTGTTTTTGTTGGTAAACATCACTGATACCGGTACTGAGCTCAGGACTAACAATGACATGTTTAATTGCTGTGCTACAGGCAAGCAGAAATACTGTAGTTGAACTGAAAAGTAAGAACTTAATTATTGATGATTTCATATGATACTCTTAAAGTAAATTAACGTTTTATAGCTGAAATGGTGACAAACTTGTCATTACTCGCGACAAGTTTTTCATTGCCAAAAATGCGTTTTAATTTTATATGATAGCCAAGCTGACGATTACCAATAATGCGCAACTCGCCCCCTTTTTTCAAGACTCTATGGCTGTCTTTAAACATCTGCCAAGCGATATGATCTGTGGTGGCGGTTTGTTGATGAAATGGTGGATTGCATAAAATAACATCGACGCTACCGCCCTCAACACTGGTTAAACAGTCATTTATTTGAAACTGACATTGCTCAAGGGTTGAGGGTAAGTTTTTCGTCAGGTTTAGTTTGGCTGATGCAATTGCCATGTAAGATTCATCAATAAAGAGCATATTTGCAGTCGGCTGTTTTGATAATACTTGTAAGCCAATGACGCCATTACCACAACCAAGATCAATAACTTGAGCACCTGCTGCAACGTCAGGCAGGTTTTGCATAAAATAGCGCGCACCAATATCAAGCTTTTCTCTGGCGTAAACGTTGGTGTGATTATTAATGGTAAACTCTGTGTTCTCTAATGGCCATGAGCTAAGAGAAGAGGCCAATAACGCTTTTTCATTATCTAATTGACTAAACACTAAACGCGCTTTCTTTACCGCTAGTGAAGTTTTGGTCGTGCCTAAATAATTTTCAAATAGCTTCAGTGTTGAACTATGAATTTCTTTTGCGCGATCAGCGGCAATGAATATTACTTCTTGGGAGAGTTGCTGCTTAATTTGACTTAATTGATAACATAACAATGTTTTGCTTTTAGGAATTTTGAACAACACGATACTGATGTCTGAAGGCAAATCGTCTAAGCTTGTTAGTAAGGTTAGGTTTTCATTTGATATGCCATTTTGCTGAAAATTATACTCAATACCTTGGTGGCTTAAAAATGAGTCGTTAACGCAATAAAGTTGATGTTGAGCTAAGTTGCAGCTTAAAGCGCCAAAACTATCATTAAATATTAAGATTTTATGTTTAGCGGATGTTAACTGCTCTTGTTCTAAGTAATTCAGCAGATATTCATCTGCGGCATCCCAAGCCTGTAAACTACGGTTCACTTGTCCGGTTGGGAATCGATCGAGGAAAAGGTTTTTGTCATTGATTATAAAAGGGCTGATCATAGCGATAAATACTTAGTTGGCGTGGCTGATATTGTGACAAAGTTTATCATTGTGGGCCAGTTAATTGCAGGTTTTATCGAGATAATGCGATTAAAACAGAGCGAGTGAGTGGCAAAGTGATGAATAAGGAGCTTATTGGTTTGAAAATACTTTTACCTGACGCTGATATTACTTATATTGAAAATTTTTATGCTAAAGATGAAGTATACAAACTTTTTCATCAGTTAGCGCAAACAGTAGCTTGGCGACAGGATGATATTCGAATGTTTGGTAACATCATGAAAATACCTCGGCTGCAAGCTTGGTATGGTGATCATAACTTACATTATCGTTATTCAAATATGACCTTGATAGCTAAGCCATGGACAGCGAGTTTATTATCCTTAAAAGCAAAGGTTAGTGATTATTGCCAGCATAACTTTAATGCGGTGTTAGCGAATATGTATCGTAACCAACATGATAGTGTTGGCTGGTATAGTGATAATGAGCCTGAGCTAGGTAAAATGCCGGTAATCGCCTCATTATCTTTTGGTGCAAAGCGTGACTTTCAGTTAAAGCATATTAAAACTCAAGAGAAAAAAACCTTATTCTTGATTCAGATAGTTTGCTGATCATGCAAGGCGAGACACAAAACTACTGGCAACACTGTGTACCAAAAAGAACTCGAATAATAATGCCGCGGATTAACTTAACTTTTCGAAAGATAACGCGCTAAAGTCACTTTTTTAGCCATAATTAGAAGATAAAAATATTAAAAATAACGCTGTCAGCCGTCTAGATAGATGGCATAATTACTGGCAACGACTAAAATTAAAGATGATCTATAACTCGATCAATCTTAGGGAAAATAATATGACAATAGAAGCTGTTATCGAAGAAAAATTACTGTCTGCTTTCTCACCACTTCACCTCGACGTAATAAATGAAAGTCATCAACATAATGTTGCACCGGGCAGTGAATCGCATTTTAAAGTTATTATCGTTTCGCAAGACTTTGAAGGTGAACGCTTAATTAAGCGCCACCGTGCAATTAATGCCCTATTAGCGACAGAGCTTGCTGATAGTATTCACGCCTTAGCGCTACATACCTATACTGAAAAGGAATGGAAAACTTATTATGCTGAGAATACGCCGCTTTCACCTAAGTGTTTAGGTGGCAGTAAAAAAATAAGCTAAATTATTCCCACACCCTTGGGAAGCCATCCGTTATTTCACTTCAGCCGTTAGTTTGATGACTGAAGTGATAAATACGTCAATTTTTACATAATACAATATTCATAAAAATGCGTGTTGAAAAACATTAAGCTAAGAGCTCAGTTTTGATTAAATAAAAGCTGTTAGAACTTTTACGGATAGTAATAAATAATAGAAATGTTAACTTTTATGGTAAAGGTAAGAGATTAATTTTGCAAAAAACTGACTAAAACCGGTAATATTTTATAAATATTAACCAATACTGTCGGATATTGTTACTGGTCGCACCTCATAAAAGGTAAAGCAAGAGTAAACTAGTCGGCAAAATTATATGCAGACTTTATATTTAAACAGTAAATTTAAGCTTGATTAATTTTAATTAAGTATTTTTAAACTCAAATTGTTGCTTTACATAATCTGTTACTACGATACGGTTATTGAGTGTTGCTAGTTATCATTATTACAGAGTGACGTTAAGAAGGTATAGTTATGGTTATTAAGCCAAAAATTCGTGGTTTTATTTGTACAAATGCTCACCCTGCCGGTTGTGCTGCACATGTTAATGAGCAAATTGCTTACGTTAAAAGTCAGCCTCAAGCGAGTACTAAACCAAAAAATGTTCTGGTTATTGGTGCTTCGACAGGGTATGGCTTGTCATCTCGAATTACTGCCGCTTTTGGTAATGAAGCTAAAACATTGGGTATTTTCTTTGAAAAGCCGCCTACGGAAAAGAAAACCGCCTCAGCGGGTTGGTACAACACAGCAGCCTTTCAAGCGGCGGCAGAAGAAGCCGGTTTATGGTCAAAAAATATCAATGGCGATGCTTTTTCTCATGAAATTAAAGCTAAAGCGATTGAAACGATTAAAGCTGAGTTAGGTGAAATTGACCTGATTGTTTATAGCTTAGCCTCACCACGCCGTACAGATCCTGACACCGGTGAGATCTATTCTTCAACACTAAAACCTATTGGTGAAAGTGTTACCACGAAAAATTTAAATACCTCTAAACGTATTATTGACTCAGTGTCAGTGGAAGCGGCTTCAGAAGAAGAAATACAAGGTACCATAGATGTTATGGGTGGCGCTGACTGGGAGCTTTGGATTAAAGCACTTAGTGATGCAGGTGTATTAGCTAAGGGTTTCAAAACTGTAGCTTATACCTATATTGGCAAAGAATTAACTTGGCCTATCTACGGACATGCAACCATTGGTCGCGCGAAAGAAGACTTAGATCGTGCTTCAACGGCCATCAAAACTTCAACCGCTGATATTAAAGGTGAAGCTTATGTTACCTCACTTAATGCGGTAGTAACGCAAGCCAGTTCAGCCATTCCAATTATGCCGTTATATATTTCAGCGATGTTTAAAGTGATGAAGGCTGATGGAACTTACGAAGGCTGTATTGAACAAATTCAAGGCTTATTCAGAGATAATATCTACGGTGAAAACCCAGTTATTGATGAAGCAGGACGCTTGCGTCAAAACAATAAAGAGCTTGAAGATAGTGTGCAAAAACGTGTTACGGATATCTGGAATACGGTCGATAGCGATACGATTGATCAACTTACCGATTACGTTGGCTACCATCAAGAATTTTTAAAATTATTCGGCTTTAGCGTTGCAGGTGTTGACTATGAGGCAGACATTAGCCCTGAAATTGTGATCAATAACTTACTTTAATATGCTACAGGTATTAGCTTAATCTTATGATAATCACTGCTCATTACAGAGACATTGATTGACAGATATTATTAAAAAAACCGACCAATCGTCGGTTTTTTTAATATTCAAAGTACGTTATATAGACGGTTAATTAATTTTATGAGCTTGGTACGCGAAAGAAAAATCGCCAAAACTTTATGATTTTCTCTACTGAATAGTAGAAAGTTTTGCTATAAAAGAAAATTTTTCGCTATTATTGCCTGAAATAAAGATTATTCGACTAAATTGTTATTTATTGTCGCGCTATAGATAGAATCAAAATATCGTTTTGTGCTAGAATCGCGCCAGAAATTTTAACTAGAGCCGGTGAACCTTAATTTATCAAAGGTAAATTAAGACTTTGCTGAAATACACTGAAATCGATGCTTATGTTAGTTAACTACTTCAATTACTGTGATTTATGGCAAAAATTGAAGTAGTTAAATAACTAGAAAATTGATTTTGATTACTCCCATCAAAAGTAGTGCAAGTGTTTATGATTACAATAAAAAAAGGTCTGGATGTTCCTGTAGTAGGTGCCCCCCAGCAGGTAATCCATGATGGTCCGTCCATCAAAACTGTTGCAACATTAGGTGAAGAGTTTGTGGGTATGCGCCCAACCATGTTTGTTAAGGTTGGAGATAGCGTTAAAAAAGGTCAGGCACTTTTTGAAGATAAAAAGAATCCTGGCGTTAAATTCACAGCTCAAGCTTCAGGTGTTGTTAAAGAAATTAATCGTGGTGAACAACGCGTATTGCAATCGGTCGTCATCGAAGTTGATGGTAACGAGCAAGAAACGTTTACTCGCTATGCTCCTCAAGAACTTAATGCCATTGCGCGTGAAGATGTTGTTGCAAACCTGGTTAATTCAGGTTTGTGGACGGCGTTACGTACACGTCCATTTAGCAAAGTTCCAGCGATAGCATCTACGCCAATGGCGATATTCGTCAGTGCTATGGATACTAATCCTTTAGCTGCTGACCCTGCTGTTATTATTGCTGAACAAAGTGAAGCCTTTATTAACGGCTTAACAATTCTAGCGCGCTTAACTGGCGGTGAAGTTTTTGTTAGCAAAGCACCAGGAAGTGATATTGCGGTTAATTCATCTACTAAGGTAAATGAATTTGCTGGTAAGCATCCTGCTGGTTTAGTTGGTACGCATATGCATTTCTTGAAGCCTGTTAGTGCTGATAAGGTTGCATGGCACGCTGGCTATCAAGACGTTATCGCCATGGGTAAGTTATTTACTACCGGTGAGTTAGATAACAATCGTGTTATTTCTTTAGCAGGTCCGGCGGCGAAAAGCCCTCGTTTAATTCGTACTGTTTTAGGCGCAAATGCTAGCGAAATTACGGCGAATGAAAAACTTGATGGTGAGTTACGTGTTGTTTCTGGGTCTTTATTATTAGGCTCAGAGGCTTCCGGTGTTCATGGTTACTTAGGTCGCTATCACACGCAATTGTCTCTGATCCTTGAAGGCAGAGAAAAAGAATTTATTGGCTATATGTACCCAGGCCCGAATAAATTCTCGGTTACACGTGCGTATATGTCACATTTCTTCCCGAAGAAGTTGTTCAATATGACGACAACAACTAATGGTAGTGCTCGCGCTATGGTGCCTATTGGTAACTTTGAACGTGTGATGCCGTTAGATATTTTGCCAACAATGTTATTGCGTGATTTATGTGCCGGTGATACCGACAGTGCGCAACAGCTTGGTGCCTTAGAGCTTGATGAAGAAGATTTAGCCTTATGTACGTTTGTTTGCCCAGGCAAAACAGACTACGGCGTGATCCTTCGTGATTGCCTAACCACAATTGAGAAGGAAGGTTAGTCATGGGCTTGAAAAAGTTTTTTGAAGATATTGAACCGCAATTTGAAAAAGGCGGTAAATTTGAAACTTGGTATGCGCTTTATGAAGCGGTAGCTACGGGTTTATTTACCCCCGGCCAAGTAAACCAAGGTCGCACGCATGTGCGTGACAGCATTGATCTAAAGCGTATCATGATCACAGTATGGCTAGCGGTATTTCCTGCCATGTTCTGGGGTATGTACAATATAGGTTTTCAAGCGACTGACGCATTAGCGGCAGGTTTTGCTTTACCTGATACCTGGCAAGTAGGTTTATTTGAAATGTTGGGCGGTAGCTTATCGGCAGAATCTGGTTGGTTCAGTATGATGCTTTACGGCGCAATGTTCTTCTTACCTATTTATGCAACAGTATTTATTGTTGGTGGTTTTTGGGAAGTACTGTTTGCGACTGTTCGTAAACATGAAGTTAACGAAGGTTTCTTTGTTAGTTCAATTCTTTTTGCCTTAATCCTTCCTGCAACCATTCCGTTATGGCAGGCCGCTATTGGTATTACTTTTGGTGTTGTAGTTGCTAAAGAAGTATTCGGTGGTACAGGTAAAAACTTCTTAAATCCTGCATTAGCGGGTCGTGCGTTTTTATTCTTTGCCTATCCGACTGAAATCTCAGGTGATGCTGTTTGGGTTGCTGCTGATGGTTTCTCTGGTGCAACGGCATTAAGTGCTGCCAATCAAGGCTTAAACGATTATACGATGAGTGCTGACTGGTGGAATGCTTTTTGGGGTTATATTCCTGGCTCTGTTGGTGAAGTTTCAACAGCAATGATTTTACTTGGTGGCGCCTACATCCTTTATAAAGGTATTGCTTCATGGCGTATCGTATTAGGTGTTTTTGCTGGTATGGTTATTACCGCCATGCTATTTAATGCTATTGGCAGTGACACGAACGCTATGTTCGCTATGCCTTGGTATTGGCACTTAGTAACCGGTGGTTTTGCCTTTGGTATGATGTTTATGGCAACAGATCCCGTGTCGGCGTCATTTACTAATACCGGTAAATACTGGTTCGGTGCGCTTGTTGGTGTCATGGTAGTTTTAGTACGTGTTGTTAACCCAGCATTCCCTGAAGGCATGATGTTAGCTATTTTATTCGCTAATTTATTTGCGCCTCTTTTCGACTACTTTGTCGTGCAAGGGAACATCAAACGGAGGCTTGCTCGCAATGTCTAGTAATAAAGAAACGTTTGGCAAAACAGTTGGTTTTGTATTTATTGTTTGTTTAGTTTGTGCTGCACTAGTGTCTGTTTCTGCGGTTGGTTTAAAACCTCTCCAAACAGCAAACAAGTTGCTTGATAAGCAAACTAAAATTCTTGAAACTGCGGGTCTTTTAGAACTTGCAGGCAATGATATCGTTGCTACTTATGAAAAATTTGTTGATGCTAAAATGATTGATCTTGCAACCGGTAAAGTGGTTGAAGGTGATGTTGTTGCTTTTGAAGAGCGTGCTGATGCGCGTGATAAAGCTAAAAGCTCAAAGCCTGAAAATGATATCGCTGGTTTAAATCGCCAAGCTAATAGAGCGGTGGTTTATTTAGTGAAGGATGAGCAAGATAACGTATCAACTATTGTATTACCTATTGTTGGCTCTGGTCTTTGGGATCTAATGTATGGTTTTATCGGTCTAGAAGCTGATATGAATACCGTGAAAAGCGTTATTTACTCTGATCTTAAGGAAACCCCTGGCTTAGGTGCGGAAGTACTTAATCCTCGATGGAAAGCTTTATGGCCAGGTAAAAAAATGTTTGACGAGCAAGGCAACGTCGCCATTAGAATTGTTAAAGGTGGTGCTAAAGCCGGTGATATTCACGGCGTAGACGCTTTATCTGGTGCAACATTAACCAGTAATGGTGTTGAGCGTACGCTACGATTTTGGTTAGGTGAAGAAGGTTACGGCCCATTTATTACTAACTATCGTGCTGGAGGACTGAACTAATGTCTACCGATACTAAAAAGGTTCTATTTGGACCTATTGTTGATAATAACCCTATTGCTTTACAAGTGCTTGGTGTTTGTTCTGCGCTTGCAGTAACAAGTTCACTTGCTAACGCTTTGGTTATGACCGTTGCCGTTATGTTAGTAACCGGCTTTTCGAATCTGTTTATTTCACTTATTCGTAATCAAATCCCATCAAGTGTACGTATTATTGTGCAAATGGCGATCATCGCTTCTTTGGTAATTGTAGTTGACCAAGTGCTAAAAGCATTTTCTTACCAACTATCAAAAGAGTTATCAGTATTCATCGGACTGATCATTACTAACTGTATTGTTATGGGCCGTGCTGAAGCTTTTGCCATGAAAGAAAAGCCAGGCGTTAGCTTTTTAGATGGTATTGGTAATGGCTTAGGCTACGGTGCTGTGTTAATGATTGTTGCTTTTTTCCGTGAACTATTTGGCTTTGGTACATTGTTTGGTGCTGAAATATTTACTTTAGTGCAAAACGGCGGTTGGTATCAAGGTAACGGCTTGTTAGTTTTACCTTTTAGCTCATTCTTCATTATCGGTTTGATCATCTGGGCACTGCGCCAGTACAAACCAGAACAAGTAGAGAAGGACTAAGCAATCATGGAACATTATTTAAGTTTGTTTGTTAAGACCATATTTATTGAAAATATGGCATTAACCTTTTTTCTTGGTATGTGTACATTCTTAGCGGTTTCTAAGAAAGTGAGCACAGCGATAGGTCTAGGTGTTGCGGTTGTTGTGGTATTGGGTATTGCGGTACCGGCTAACCAAATTATTTATCAAGCGGTTTTAGCGCCAGGTGCGTTAGATAACTTGATGGGTGTCACCGATCCAGCTAACTCTATTGATTTAAGCTTCTTGTCTTTCATTACCTTTATTGGTGTGATTGCGGCATTAGTACAAATTCTTGAAATGGTATTAGATAAATACTTCCCGGCTTTATATCAAGCGCTTGGTATTTTCTTACCGCTGATCACAGTTAACTGTGCCATCTTCGGTGGCGTTTCATTTATGGTTGCGAAAAACTTAACTCTTGGCGAAAGTGTTGTTTACGGCATTGGCTCAGGTATAGGTTGGATGTTAGCCATTGTATTGATGGCGGGTATTCGTGAAAAGATGAAATACTCAGATGTACCTGATGGCTTAAAAGGCTTAGGTATTACGTTTATTACTGCAGGATTGATGGCATTTGGCTTTCTTTCTTTCGGTGGTATTTCACTTTAGGTTTATGTCGGTTTTAGCTGGTAGATACTTTTCATAAAGTCGCTCAGCTAAAACCCTTAAAGAAGATTAAAGGAAAAGTCGATGGAAATAATTATTCTCGGCGTATCGATGTTTACCGTGATAGTACTAGCATTAGTGATGGTGATTTTATTCGCCAAGTCTAAGTTAGTTTCTTCAGGTGACGTTACGATCAGCATCAATGGCGACCCAGAAAAAGCAGTAGTCACTGCTGCTGGCGGTAAGCTTTTAGGCGCCTTGGCTGACCAAGGTATTTTTATACCTTCAGCCTGTGGTGGCGGTGGTACTTGTGGCCAGTGTCGTGTAGAAATTCATTCAGGTGGTGGTGATATTTTACCAACTGAATCAGGTCATATAAACAAGCGTGAAGCAAAAGAAGGTTGTCGTTTAGCCTGTCAAGTAGCTGTTAAACAAGACATGGATATTGTACTTGAAGATGAAATCTTCGGTGTTCAACAATGGGAATGTGAAGTTATTTCTAACGATAACAAAGCAACCTTCATTAAAGAACTTAAATTACAAATCCCTAATGGCGAATCAGTACCTTTCCGTGCTGGTGGTTACATTCAAATTGAAGCTCCAGCTCATCACGTAAAATACAGCGATTTCGATATCGATGAACAGTATCGTGGCGATTGGAATCATTTTGGTTTCTTTGATGTAGAATCAAAAGTGGATACTGACACCTTGCGTGCATATTCAATGGCGAACTACCCAGAAGAAGAAGGCATTATCATGCTGAATGTTCGTATTGCTACGCCGCCTCCAGGACGTTTGCATTTACCAGCAGGTAAAATGTCGTCTTATATTTTCAGTTTAAAAGCGGGTGATAAAGTAACTATTTCAGGTCCCTTTGGTGAATTCTTCGCGAAAGAAACTGATAATGAAATGGTATTTATTGGTGGTGGTGCTGGTATGGCGCCGATGCGTTCACACATCTTTGATCAACTTAAGCGTTTAAAGTCAAAACGTAAAATGTCGTTCTGGTATGGTGCTCGTTCTAAACGTGAAATGTTCTATGAAGATGATTACAACGGCCTTGCTGCTGATAATGATAACTTTAATTGGCATGTTGCGTTATCTGATCCACAACCAGAAGATAACTGGGGCGGCATGACAGGTTTTATTCATAATGTACTTTATGAAAACTACTTGAAAGATCATGAAGCGCCAGAAGATTGTGAGTACTACATGTGTGGTCCCCCAATGATGAACGCTGCAGTTATTCATATGCTAAAAGATCTTGGTGTTGAAGATGAAAACATCATGTTAGATGATTTTGGTGGCTAATTAGCGCCAACGAATTCATTAAGTGAAAAGGCGGCCTTGGTCGCCTTTTTAATACCTCATTCTTATGGGCGTTGAAACATTTATCAAGCTAGATTTATTTAGTTAAGGCATACCAAGCTTAAGTGTATGTCTTAACTAAATAAATTTTATGAGGATATTGTTATGCAATATAGTTTTAATCAGAATAGACGCAAGTTGGTCGTTAAATTATTGGCGTTAACCGCTGTACTGTTAGTGCTTGGAGGTTGTTTTCCAAGTAACGATCTCGCTCGTCAAGAATATCTCATGCAAGGAAATACCATGGGCACGACTTATAATATTAAGGTCGTTGGTGAAAATATTGATAGCGTTAAATTGCAGCAAGGTATTGATGAAAAACTTAAACAGCTGAATCAAGAAATGTCGACTTATATTAATGATTCTGAATTGTCGACATTCAATCAGTCGAGCTCACTTGCGCCGGTAAGCGTTTCTCCAGGTTTGGCGCGTGTGCTTAAAGAAGCTATCCGTTTAGGCAAACTAAGTGAAGGGGCACTTGATGTTACTGTCGGACCTTTGGTTAATTTATGGGGCTTTGGCCCTGAATATCGCCCTGAGACAGTACCAAGTGATGAATTACTAGCGCAAACTAAGGCGCGTGTAGGTTTAGATAAACTGGTATTTGAACAGGGTATGTTGAGTAAAAGCATTCCAAATCTTTATGTTGATTTGTCTACTATTGCTAAAGGTTATGGTGTTGATTTAGTAGCAGAATTTATTGAAGCTAATGGTATCAATAACTACTTAGTCGAAATTGGTGGTGAAATGCGGCTGAAAGGCTTTAAACATACGGGTGAACTTTGGCATGTTGCTATCGAAAAGCCGTTAACTAATGAGCGTGCTGTTCATCAAATTATTATTCCAAAAGATAACGCTGTCGCCACATCGGGTGATTACAGGATTTACTTTGAAGCTGACGGCCAACGATTTTCGCATATCATAGACCCAAAAATTGGAAAGCCAATCAACCATAAACTGGTCTCAGTTACAGTAATACACCCGTCTTCAATGACAGCAGATGGTTTATCGACTGCCATGATGGTGATGGGAGAAGAGAAAGCGCTAGCGTTTGCCGAAGAAAATGATCTTGCTGTTTACATTATAGCGAAGACAGATCATGGCTTTGTTGAACAAAGCACGGTAAAATTCATGCAATACCTCAAGTAGGTTTGCACTTTTTTATATTAATGATTCAAAGCTTAGTTTTGCTGGCAAGTTTTGAGAAGTAATAAAATAGGTTTGTAATTATTATGGCTATATTTTTAATCACTTTAGGTTTTTTTCTCGTTATTGTTATGGCAATGGCAGTGGGGTATATTTTTCAAAAGAAAACCCTTGCTGGTAGCTGTGGTGGCCTAGCAAATGTGGGTATTGAAAAATCATGTAATTGCGATAATCCATGTGAAAAGCGTCAAGAACGTGAGCGCGTTGCAGCAATGGAAATTGGCAATATTAATGTGAAAAATATTTGATTTTATAACACCGGTAACGTTTAGTTATCGCTAAAAATTGTTCAATGTAGGCGTTATAGAATTAGGTATTAAAAAGGTGAGCATAGCTCGCCTTTATTATTTCTGGCAGATAATAATATCTATCTACTCATGGTTTGACCGGCTTAAGTTATGCGTTCAATAAGCCAATAACTTGCGATAATAGCAATAGCAACATTGAGCGTAAGTACCAACTTAGTTTGGTACCAATTCTTCGCCCTAAAAGGCAGCAAGCATATAAAAGCTAAAGCGATAACGGTCAATTGTCCTAGTTCAACACCTATGTTGAATGAAATTAAACTAAGTGCATACTGACTTTGTGGTAAGCCAACATCAGCTAACACTGAAGCAAAGCCTAAACCATGCAATAAACCAAAAGCAAATATTATTGGCATACGGCTATGACTTATTTTGTTATTTTTTGCCCGATATATATTTTCTAATCCGACATAGACGATAGATAGGGCAATAAGTGGCTCTACAATATTGCTAGGCAGCGATATTATGCCATAAATGCCTAACGCTAAGGTTATGGTGTGCGCTAAAGTAAATGCTGATATTTGCCAGATTAAGGTACTACGCCGTTTAGCAAAGAGAAAAAGCGCTAAGACAAATAGAATATGATCTAGCCCTCTAGGTAAAATATGCACAAAGCCTTGGTAAAGGTAATCGCTAGCAAGCGTTAATATCTTAGTGAGTGTATTACTTCTATCTTCTCGCTTGGTATTTACTGTACTGATTTGATAACCATTACTTAATGCTGCAGTGCTCAGTATCTCTTGCTCAGGTCGAACGACCTTGAGTATTACGTTACCTAATAGTGGTGAAAAACGAAGAGTAACCGTATTCATATTTTCAGGAATATTCCCCGTAGCCTGTAATTGTGCCTTATATTCAGATAAGTTGACTTGTTGAGACAAAATCCGTTTTAACTGCTGTAATTCTAAACCTTTAAAACTGCTGATACTCTGGGCAATGTTATCAAAGTAGATACTTGATTGCTGGCTGAGAATATTCTTAAGTTGTTCAAGGAGTTTTTTCTGCTCTAAAAAACTCTGTTGATTAAGTGCCTTTATTACTTTGTCATCATCGCCTGAAATATTTAAGTGTTTTTTTAGGATATGAATAAAGTCAACGGTCACGGTCAACTGGTAGTGTTCACCATTCTCTAATGATAAAGTTGCTTGATTAATATCATCAGTATGAGCAAAGCTAGCGTTTGAAAAAAGTATCGAGAAAAATAAAGTGATAAAAAAATAAAAACAGGACAGTGTGCGGGTATGCAAAATAAAAACCTTTCTAATGTTAAAAAATAGCGTTAAACAAGCGCATCTTCCCTAAAATTAAGCGAATTGTCTACTTAGAAGGCCGTTTTTATCTTCATTATAAAAATACTAATAACGCAGCATAGCTGCTATTACCGCTTTTGATTATCAGTGTAACGAAGAACATTTTTTTTATATTATGATTTATCGCAAAAAGATTTAAAAATATAAGCGACAAGCTGATTTAGAGGATTATAATAGCGCGGATATTTTAGCATCGTTGACGGCTTATTTGGCGGTGAATGATTTAATATTACGGGCTAGCTATTCGCTCAGTGCTTATCACTGTTATAGCAAGAGTGAAATACAATAGTCTAATTAACATTTTAACTAACCCTAACTGTACCAATTTAAAAGCAATTTTACTTTTTGGTTAACGGTAATAATCAGAACAATTTATTGTTCATTAGGTACTTATGTTTAAAAAGATACTATTAATCCTGTTACTTTCCTGTCTTTCTTCTACTTCTTGGGCATCAGGTCCTGGCAGCATTGATTTAACCAATTCTATATTTGGTTTTACCGCACTGATTTTATTTTCAATTGCTTATTTGCTTGTTATTGGTGAAGACTTAATTCATTTAAGAAAATCTAAACCTGTGCTTGTTGCCGCCGGTGTTATTTGGTTGATTATTGGCTGGATATATACGCAAAATGGTATTCCATTAGAAGCTGAAGAGGCTTTTAATCATAACTTACTCGAATATGCACAATTATTATTATTTCTTCTGGTTGCTATGACATATATAAATGCCATGGAAGAACGAGGTATCTTTGATGGCTTGCGCTTATGGATGGTTTCTAAAGGCTTAAGTTTAAGAGCCTTGTTTTGGTTGACGGGTATTTTAGCCTTTGCTATTTCTTCATTTGCCAACAACTTAACAACCGCTATGTTGATGTGTGCAATTATTTTAAAAGTAGCATCTCAAGATAAAAAATTCATTAATATTGCTTGTATTAATATTGTTATTGCCGCCAATGCCGGTGGGGTATTTAGCCCTTTTGGCGATATCACCACCTTAATGATTTGGCAGTCAGGATTAGTTAAGTTTGAGCAATTTATTGTTTTATTTATTCCATCTCTAGTTAATTTCTTGGTGCCGGCCATTATTATGAGTTTTTTCATCTCAAATGAAAAATCGGCTCCAGTAGTAGATGAAAAATTCAAAATTAAAAGGGGAGCAAAACGTATTGTATTGCTCTTTATTCTTACTATCGCTACGGCAGTGTTATGTCACAGCCTAGTTAATATGCCGCCAGTACTAGGTATGATGATGGGACTTGGCTATTTGAAATTTTTAGGATTTTATTTACGGATGAGCTTACCTCGCTCTTTAGATAAAAAGCGGACACTGGCCGAAGCAGAAAACGATGAGGAAGAGTTGAAAAAACTTGGCAACATTATTCCTTTCGATATTTTTGATAAAATAGCGCGGGCTGAATGGGATACCTTGTTGTTTTTCTACGGCGTAGTAATGTGTGTGGGGGGGTTAGGCTTTATGGGCTATTTAAGCCTAGTTTCTGAGGCGTTATATAGTAATTGGAGCCCAACTTATGCCAATATTGCTGTTGGCGTGCTGTCGGCAATTGTCGATAATATTCCGGTGGTATTTGCTGTATTAAGTATGAATCCTGTTATGGATCTACAGCAATGGCTACTAGTAACGATGACCGCAGGTGTTGGTGGTAGTTTATTGTCAATTGGCTCAGCGGCAGGTGTTGCGTTAATGGGGCAAACAAAAGGTGTTTATTCATTTATGGGGCATCTGAAATGGAGTTGGGTTATTGTTTTAGGTTACGCGGCGAGTATCGGGGTACACTTTTTAATTAATGGCTAAACAGTTTCCTGGTTGACATTAACTGACGATAAAGCCTTTGCATACCTATTATTACAGTTAATAATAGGTAATTAACGTTCCAAGTCTTTAACAATAGCTCTCATTGGCGGCTGTTGTTTTTTCAGGAGAAGGCTTATTCAACTTAAAAATGCTTTAATCACTGTATAAGTTTTGTAATATAGTTGTTTTCTGTGAAACGCGAGTGACAAAGCGCGGAGTGTCTTTAAATTTAAATATAGAGCGATAAAAAATTTAAAAAGCTCAACTGTCTCTAATCTTGGCTGCTTTTCTATGCCGGCTCTTACTCTTTCTTTATCTTAGTACCTTGGGATTTATTACCGAATGCCTAACAAAGTATGGTAAGTCCACTGTATGCTTTATTGACGAAAATTTATAATATGATAAGATGGCTGTATATATATACAGTTGTTCGGGACTGTAGTTTATACGCTTTATTAATATTAATACCAATTTCACTAAGCTCTGAGTGGGGACAAACTTGGTATAACTTGGGGATAGAAAATGCTGAATACTAGCCCTTCGACAAGGAAGATAATTGATCTAAATATCGCCTATGATGGTCAATGTAGAACTGTGCAATATATAACAACTCTAATTAATGCATTTCTCCTACAATCTTTAACGGTCTTATTTTTTCGTATAAAAAGTTCATCTATGTTTTCTCGTCGAGGCTGCTGATGAGAAAGATCATTCACGTAGATATGGATGCATTTTATGTATCCGTTGAAATTAGAGATGAGCCAAGTTTAGCTGGAAAGCCTGTAGCTGTTGGTGGCAAATCTGATCGACGTGGCGTACTTTCAACATGTAATTATATTGCACGACAGTATGGTGTTAGTTCAGCAATGGCAACAGCATTGGCATTGAAAAAATGCCCTGATCTTATCGTTGTTCCCGGAAGAATGCATGTGTATAAAGAGGTAAGCCAGATCATTAGAAGTATTTTTGAACGCTATACCGATATAATTGAACCGCTTTCGTTAGATGAAGCCTATTTAGATGTAACCAACTCTGATTTACATCATGGCTCAGCAACGTTAATAGCTCAAGAAATAAGAGAGGAAATTTACCAGGCAACTGGGTTAACTGCTTCGGCAGGAATTGCTCCATTGAAGTTTATCGCGAAAGTTGCTTCTGATCTAAATAAACCTAATGGGCAATGCACTATAGGGCCAAACGACGTCTATCGTTTTATTGAAAAGTTGTCTTTAAAAAAAATCCCTGGTGTTGGTAAAGTCACATCTGAAAAACTACAAAAACTCGGTTTTGAAACATGTGGCGACATTAGAGCATCCGATGAGGCTTTCTTGGTAAGTAAGTTTGGTAAGTATGGCCAAGTTCTTTGGCACCGGAGTCATGGAATTGATGAGCGAGAAGTTCAAGTCAGCCGAATAAGAAAATCTGTTGGGGTGGAAAGGACCTTTGAATATGATATGAGCATTAGCCATGAAATGGCTGATGTTCTTAAGCAAGAGTTAATACCTGAACTTAAGAGAAGGGCGGCTAAGTACTTAGCGAATAGAAAGGTTAATAAGATTGGTGTAAAAGTAAAATTTCAAGACTTTCAACAAACGACAAAGGAACAGGCTTGTACAGAAATAAATATTGATTTATTTCTCAAGTTGTTAAGTGAGGCTGTCAGTCGTGGAAAAGGCAAATCTGTTAGATTATTAGGTGTTCATATTGGTCTTGCTGATGAGAAAGTAAATGAATTACAGCTTGGCTTAGATTTATAATCGCGCTTTGGGGCTATTAGTAAAATAGAAACAAGCTAGCTTCGGATGCAGTGTTATCAAGCTTTCATTTTCTCTAGTGGTTTTCAAAAGTTTGTACTTTTTTAGACTAAGCCAACGCGTCATTTATAGTCATACATCGCAGTTTTTTGTGCCGCATAAATAAAGCCACTTCCTCTTTCTGATAAATATTCATTCTATTTTTGTGATTAGAATTGCTCTTATTAAGATTTGTGATGAGTTATGACGGTTTTCGAAGAAAATACATTCAATCACAAGTGAAATTAAATTGTCAAAAACTAGCACTTTTAATTTTTTAATTTATGTTAATGTACAATTGTTCCTCAAGTCAAAACACCAAATGTTTCCGCTATAACCACAGGCTACTTTTATTACATCAAGCGAGATGATTACTCATTTACTCGCTTTTTTATCGATCTCAACATTTTACCGATCAAGCCGTTAGTTACAAAATTTAAGGACCTATTATGATCACAGCTAAATTGAAAGAATTAAATTATGACTTACTTAATGCCAATGACTACGAGACATACTTCATTGATGAGTGTATTACCTTAGTGAGAATACTTTCTGAATGTGCTTGGAAATCCATTTCAAAACATACAAAAAAACAACCAGTTGTAGTATGGAATGAAAGTTCAGCAGAAGATAACGACCATGCTGTTTTTATGGCCAGTACTAGTGATGGTCAAGTAGCCATCTTTAACTTTAAAGATAAAGTTTATACCCAGTCAGGTAAGTTTATATCATTCTACCAATGGCTAAAAAAGCACTATCAGCTGCTACCTTACCTAATGCCCATCGGTACAAAATATAATATTCTAGCCATTACTATTCACTCTGAAAGACCTATTGCAGATAAATGTTATGAAGACATTTTAGAAGAAGATGAGCTGTTCTATGAAAGTGACGGGTTAATGCGCTGTGCACACGCTAGAGCCGCGGCAATAAAACTCGACGGCATGCTAGTGCGCTATCTTCTCGATACTATAACTTTTGACGAACGGGCCTTAGCCTTAGCTTGTGAACCCATGGCTATAACCTTGTTTCTTGATGCCACGGCAGAAGAAAGGCTATCAGCGATAGAAAAAATCCATTCATTGTTTGCGACATAGATGCTATTAACTTAAAAGCGCTTACTCTGGCATTTAATGCAAGCAGTACAGATGGAGCAAAACTAACCGCAGTAAAATTTAATCAAATCACTAAAGACGAGCAATTTTTACCAATTAAAGATAAAGAATCCTTTATAAAAAGCATTTCAGTTGAAAATATGCCTGATTCTATAATTTTTGATATTGATGATAGCCTAGTTTTTTGTTTCAACTGATACCAAGTCTATTAAGTTTTGCTCCCGAAGGTTGATTTTAAAAGGCTTACAGGCCGCGTTATTGATTTCGATAAGGTTCTCACAGGGATGTGAATCATTAGAACAACGCAGGAGCAGTTGTCGAGAATAACCATTACCTTCAATCAATGCTTTACCTACAGGGACGTACTTAGGTTCAGTCTAGAACTGTGAACCTGTGCCTCTAAAGCTTTTAAATTTCACTCAGTGGGAACAAACTTAGTTGAATTGGTATGAGACTACAAAATCGCCATTCACAACTTGTTTGCGACAATTAATGACGCAGCTGTAATTTATAATAATTTCAAAGCTAATCAATGAGAAAAATAATGGAAGAACTTTTGCAAACACGAGCAGAAATACTTATTACTGTCGTTGGTATTGGAGGTTGCGGTTGTAATACCGTTAATATGTTACATGAAAGCAATCTAGGTCATAGTGTTAATTTACTTGCCGTTAATACAGATTTAGCAACGCTGAACTTCATCGATGTTGAAAATAAAGTGTTGATAGGTGAAAACTTAACCAATGGCTATGGAGCTGGTGCAGACCCTGCTGTTGGATTGAAAGCCGCACAAGAAAGTGAGGAAGCCATAGAAAATGCGCTTCAAGGTAGTGATGTAGTTGTTATTACCGCCGGTTTTGGTGGTGGAACAGGCACAGGCGCTAGCCCCTTGGTGGCGAAAGTAGCTCGTGAATTAGGCATAAGTTGTATAGCAATTGTGACCTTACCATTTGAAAGTGAAGGTAAAATGCGTATGGATTACGCGTTACAAGGATTAGGTGATATTAAGGAGCCAGCACAAGCCTTTATTACACTATCCAATGATTTACTGCTTAAAGGGCTTGGTGATAGTGTCGGGCTATTTTCTGCTTTCAAGCAAAGTAATGACGTATTAAAAAATTTAGTTTCAGCCTTGGTTCAAATGTTTACTCAAACAGGTTTCATAAATGTTGATAAAAATGATTTTTCAAGAATATTATCATATGAAGGGGAGTCGATACTTGGCGTCGGTAAAGCTGAAAGCGAAGACCAATACCTAGAAGCTTTAGAGCAAGCGCTTAATAATCCACTGGTATCTATTGCCAATATTGACACCGCAAAAGGCATTATTATTCAGATCGTTTGTCGAGAAGAGATACAATTATCGACATACGACGGTATACCTAAACAAATTCGTTCTAAATTAGCCAATGAATCAGCCCTTATTGTTGTTGGTGTAACCTTAGATCCCAATTTAGATTCAGCCCTTGAGATCTTATTGATAGCATCAGGAATAAGCTGTGCGGATAAGCAAGTAAGTAACAAAGAACAAACCAAGAAAGTTTCATATTTAGATGATGATTTATCTTTTATTCGTCATGAAAGTAGCTCAATTGAAAGTAATGAACAGGTAGCTTCAGCTGAGGCTGATTATACTGATATCCCAGCAATAACGAGAAAGCTATTAGAAGCTCAACGATTAAACGATTTAGCCCAAGTAAAGGTGTGATCTAGTGTATTTCTAATGCAAAATTTATTGATACTTAGTGAGTAACTCTTGCGCTAGTGCTTTAAAATATGTTCTTAAAACGTTAGGTTCTAGCACTTCTATCGAGCTGCCCAGACCACGTAAAAAAGCCCGTAGTTTTGGATTATCTTCAACAGTTGCACTAATTTTTACTAGTTCCGAATTTTCAGTTTCAATCGTTGTTTGATTATCACTGAACTTACCATTACTCATAACAAAGTAACTGTCTTTACGAGCTAACAGAACGAGTGATATTTTTTCATGTCTAAGGTTAGAGCTGAAATATGAGTTTTTTATTTGTTCGAAATTAAACTGCTCTGGAACGCTGACCTCAACATCATCTATCTCAACATTTTTAATAAAAGCGATGGGGAATTTGTAAATTTTTTGATGAAAGCTTCCTATGCTACATATCAAGGTTACAACATTTTCTCGTTGAATTAAGCCTAATGGGTTTATGTGCTGATAGCGTTTCCAGATAGGATTTTTATTAGCCAATAAGTAACGTTTTAAATCTGCTGATATTTGTTTCTTGAAGTAAATTGCTTGCTTGATGATAGATAATGCTTCCTCATCAGGTAACGGTAAAGACACCAGATTATTACTATTAATTAAAGCAACTGAGTTTTTCCAGTGAGAGATCAAGGGAGATTTTTCATTTTTAATGATAATGTCTGCTTTTTGAAAATATGCAGAAAGATCATCTAAGGTCGACTCTGGCAGTAAAGTGCCCGCCACTTCTTTTAACGTTGAAAATGCCAACGCAGAATTAGCATCCATTAAAGAAATATTAAGTTTTTTCCAGTTTAGGTTGATTGACCAGCCATAAGGTTTTGAGCGCTTATCTACTTCAAGCCCAAATATACCTAAAGATTCAATCGCTTCTAGGTCACGCTGTATTTTTCTAATAACTAGCTTTTCATGGCCGTAAGACTCAAGTAAATCAAGTAGTTGCCGTGTAGAGATTTTATTAGGGGAGCGTGGAATATGATCAAGTAAATCTAATCGTCGCTGAAATGCTAACAAAGCCTGAGCCTCTAGTATGATTAATCAATTATATTAGAGGCTATCATACTAATGCGACAATAAGTGTCGCACTAGTTGTTATTAAATACAAAAACCATGGTAGTAAGGTATAGTCTTGTTTTAACTTAATTAAATTTTAATATTTTAATTAAACTGCCTGTTTTTATTAAACCGCATTAAGGAATGTCTATGTTTGGAGTACGAGTTTTTGACACTGTTTTAAATGAAAACCACAAAGATACTGTAACAAGAAATGCAGCTGATTTTTGGAAGCCATTTTGCCAATCAGCTGGTTGGGATTTTAATTATGAAAGAGTGCACTCTTTACAGGATTTAGAATACTTTCTATCAAGGAAAATAAAAGAAGATATTATAATATTCTCAGGTCATGGTGAATATGATGGCTTTCATTTAACGAATAAAAGTTGTTTTGATGGGGATAATTTAAAACCGTTACCTGAAAAAAACCATGGGAAATTAGTTATATTTTCCTCCTGTCTCATTGGTAAGAATGAAGAGTTGGCTCATAGCCTAAAAACATATTTTAAAGCCTCGGCATTAATTTCGTATCGTGAGCTTATGATGGACCAATTCTGTTTCTTATATGAATCCACACTATTATCATTTATTGAACACAAGTTAAGTAAGAAAAAGAACAGTTTTACTTTAAATGATTTTTCAGAGTTCCAAGGTTATACAGAATTTATGAAGAACATGAATAAAGAAAATGCAAAATTACACCCGATGGTTTGGACCTGATTCATCGGGTATTACATCTACGTTATGAATCTAAAACAATAGAGTTATTTACTTGTACAGAACATATTTAATATTCTTAAAGGGACTATCCTATCGATGAGTTGGTGAGGGAATTTTCATGATAATGTTGTAGCTGAAAGTTTTCTAGCCACCATCACAAAGCAGATTATTAAAAATAAGATATACTCAACACGTAACGATGGGAAGTTGAGGTAGTTAATTTACTGTCTACGAATTTCTTAAAGCATCAAATTACATTAGTAAGCTATGGACTTCCCAGACTGAACTTGGTACAGGTTATTTACGTAACATAAATCTGAAAAAGTCCAATGTAAATTAAAGAAATTTATTCGCCGTACTAGGGTCTATTCTGTAGTTGTTGAGTTCAATTTACTTTTATTACTAAATCATTTTTATATAAAATATAACGGGAAAATTATGTTGAGAAAATCTTTAGTGACGTTGGCACTGTTATTGGGCGTTTCTGCGGTTGCATCGGTTGCCGCACAAGATATGGCTGATGCCAATATAACGGTACAACCGGCTGCCGGTGATGTTTATATGCTACAAGGTCCCGGTGGTAATATTGGTGTATTAGCAACAGAAAAGGGCTTATTGCTGGTTGATGACAAGTTTGCGTCTTTAGCTGAGAAAATTGAATTTGCGATGAAGGGCATTGAAGATAATGAACTTAAGTATGTGATCAATACTCATTATCATGGTGATCATACTGGCAGCAATCAGTTCTTTGCTCATAAAGCACCTATATTTGCCCATGAAAACGTCCGTAACCGTTTAAGTAGTAAAGCTGGGCTTAGTGCTGAAAGTTTACCGGTTGTTACTTACAAAGATGGCATTACCATTTATTTAGATAATGAAGAAGTCCAGCTAACGCATTTGCCCGCGGGACATACCGATGGCGATACGTACGTGTATTTTAAAAACGCTAATGTTTTGCACACGGGAGATTTATTTTTTGAAGTCGGTTTTCCTTACGTTGACCTAAAAAGTGGAGGCAGTATTAAAGGCTATTTAGCCAGTGTTCGCCATATGATAGCTAACACGCCAGATGATGTAGTGATAATTCCTGGTCATGGCAAATTAACTAATAAAAAGCGTCTAGTTGCCTTTGCTGAAATGATGGCTTATAGCATTGATAAAGTCAGTAAAGCATTGGCTGCGGGTAAGTCTGAAGCAGATATTGTTGCACAAGGTATTGGGGAGAAGTATCAGCATTTATCTTGGTCATTTATCACCGAAGAGAAATGGTTAAAAACTTTAATTGCTGATTTAAAGTAAACAGTATCAACTACAATAGTAATAGCAAGTCTGTTAAGTTTGCTCCCGAAGCGGGATTTTAATAGGCTTACAGGT
>TARA_R110000823_G_scaffold214021_1_pt1 | contig 100863 bp, 114 predicted proteins | sample TARA_R110000823 | Tara Oceans TARA_R110000823 (sample SAMEA4397722) | marine metagenome | biome: Polar Biome; feature: [DCM] deep chlorophyll maximum layer (ENVO:01000326); material: water (ENVO:00002006), including particulate matter (ENVO:01000060) such as... | depth 20 m | reverse complement strand
TCAACATCCTTGCAACCTCTTATAAAAAGTATTGCACAAGCTATTAATAATCCTATTATTACGTAATTTTTAAAATTTTGCATTTTATTTATATTATTGGATAACCGTTTTTATCTTTTGGTAGATTCTTAAGCTCTGATGCTTTATATCCTAAGCTTCTTTGAAAATGTGGTAAATCGTACCGCTTACCTTTACTATTGATAAGACCCCATTGCCATTCGTACTTTTCAAATATCTTAGCTACTTCAGCCCAGTCAGCTATGCCGTCAGCATCCCCGTCAAAAATAGTATCCCAACTAGCCTCTTCAAAAGTACCGTTCTTATCTTTATCTCTAAGAAGAACTATATCAATTGCTAAGCCATAGTTATGATAACTATATCCACCACGTACCCAAGTTACAGTAGGTCTCTTATCTCCATTACGTCCTTGCTTGTATAACTCATTTTGCTGATTAATTGTTCTAAGTACATCTGAAAATCTTACTCTTGTATATTTAGAGTTTACAGTATTACAAATTTCTTCGTATATGCAATATACAGCTTCTTTTAAAAAAGGATGAACTTGTTCAATTCTTTCTAAAGTAAGTTTATCTGCGTTTGGGTTATTTTTAAGACTCTTTTTCATATTGTTCAATTCTATTTTTTAAATTGATAATTTCATTATTAAATTTTAAAGCTTTTAATTTAATCTCATTGTTTAAATCTTCAAGTTCTTTAATAGTAAATTTTAATTCAATTATTATTTGTTCTAAATCTTCTATTTCTTTATCTGATTTTAATATTCTTTCTTCATATCTTTTTTCTATATCATCAAGCATTCTTTGATAAAGTTCTAAGTTTTTAGAAACTATTTCTGATTGGTTGGATTCTATGTTATTATCTCTATCTTTTAAATCTTTTTCGTTCATTATCTTACCTTTAAAAAACCAAGTAATTATTGCTATTACTGGTAAGGATATTATCTGATAATTATCTATAAGCCATTGTACCATTTTCAATAAGGGGTTTTTTAAATTCAACATAAAATTCACTGTACTCTTCTGCATATATTTCATGATAGGTTTTTTTTGGTATTTCTATAATACTACCTCTTCCTGCTATTATATTATTTAAAAGTCCTTTTATTCTACCTTTAAAAACCATTATTGTTTCATCACAATCATGCATGTGATTTTCCCATTTTGTATTTGATTGCATTACAACCCTAAAACTCATACCACTACTAGTGTCTGATAATCTAGTACACAATATAGAATTGTCTTTTGGTATAGAAAAATCTATTTCTACTCCAAGGGGTAGAGTTTCTATTTCTTTATACGTTATTAACTTTCTTTCTATTTTTTTAAACTTTTCTATTACCTCTTTCATTTTTTAATATCTTTGATTTATTGAGCTGTAAATATACCTGACCCAAGATCTGCAATTTCAAAACTAAAAGTTATTACATAAGGTGTACTATTGTCTGGAACATAAGTTAAAGACCCACTTGTAATTTCAGAAAATGGGATTATTTGATTAATTGTTATTGGAATACTATCTAAATTTATAATACCTAGTGTTGGTAAACTTGTAATTTTAAGTTTATCAGCAATGTCACCTTCTGGATCTGCATAAACAGGAGTTGTTTCAGTTGTAAAATTAGCTGCAGTAAACACAACAGTGTTACTATCATTTATAGTAAAATCTTTATTACCAACACTACTAGGTGGTAAGTTTTGTTCTTGACTTACGTTAACATTAAATGTAGCGTCTGCACCTGCATAATAATTAGTAGAACCAGTATCTGATATTGTAAATGTAAATGAAGTTGATATAGCTGTTGTTTGAAGAAAATCAGGTCTATAAATTAATAAACCATTTACTATATCTGTAAAAAGTATTTCATCGTTAATAAGTACTGTTACATTATCTAATCTTAATTCTCCTATACTTGGAACACTGGTTACTTTTAACATCAATGGACCGTCTGCTTCAGGGTCTTGATATTTAGGATTAGTATTAGTTGTAAAATCAGCTTCTGTAAATGTGTGTAAATTATTTTCATATACTACATTTATAGTATTATTACCTATAACGCTAGGTTCTTTGTTTACATATTGATCTACTGTTATTGTGAATATTGCCATTATTTTATTTATTATATATTACTTTAAAGTTTTTATGATTTATTTAATATTATCCAATATGTTCCAGTGTTTGCAACAGTGTATTTTTGCCCCACTGGTAAAACAATTGAAGTTAAAGTGTCTGATTTCTGTTCTCTTATTTGTTCAGAATTAGAGCTTGCTAAAGTAATTGTATTAGTTACATCATAAGCTATTACAGTGTATTTTTTACCAATTGGAACACTTTCAACAGCTGGTAAAGTTGCTGTAACTGGTACAGATAAAGCATCAATTATTACATCACTATTTGCAATTGTTAAAAGTGTATTTTCTACTATAGTTACTAAAGGAGAGATAAAAGATTGTCCTATAACATTATTTGCTACAACTATATCACCAGCAATACTTTGAGTGGTTTCCCCAGTTTTTTGAACTGAGTTATCTGCTAAAGTTCCTTGAGCTGCTGTTGCTGTTCCTGCATTAATAGCATCAACAGTAGGGTACTTTAATCCAGTACCGTCTACTGCAAGACTGTCTTGTTTGTTTGCTTCATCTTCTGGTGTGTAACCTAAAGGCGGTGCTGTTACAGACCCATTTGTGGTCGTTCCTTGAGATGGTATAAAAATAGCTTCTATCTCAGAAGTTAAATCTGTAGCAGATCGTTTAAGTGCAAGAGATCCTAAATATAAACCATTGTTTGCAATATTTTCTTCTGTTTGAAAAGCTGCTGAATTAAGGCTAGTAATAGCTTCTGTTAAACTAGGGTGAACAGTTTGCCCTGGTTGGATTCTTATATCTCCTTCTTGAAATATATAAATTTGTTGAATGGTTGCTAATGTTGCAGTTGAAGCTACTGCTGTAAAAACACCATTTAAATCATAAATAGCAGGATCTATACTTGAAACGTCTAAGCCTTCATCCCCAGTTTGAGTCCTGTATCTAAAAGTAATAGGATCTTGTGCTGCTAATGTAAAAGAATGTGGTTGAGTTATTAATGTATCAAAGTTTGCCCCTGGTTTAAATGCTGTACCAATTTCTTTTTTAATTTGCAAACCAGTAGGTCCAACTGGAAGTATTCTGTTACCAGACAACGATCTAAAGCCTAAAGCATCAAGAATATCTTGGACTTGACCACCTAACTCTACATTTATGCTAGGCTTGTTATTTGCAATAAAAATTGCTGTATTGTCTGGGTGAACCAATAAACCTAATCTTATATAATTTCTTCTTTGTGTTGCAGTAAGTGGTGTAGAAGTTTGAAAAACGTTACCACTAATATCTATTGCAATATAACTTGCATTATGAGTTGCTAGGAATTGAGGTGTTACTGCTAGTTTTTCAGTAAAAGTAACTTTTGTGGAAGTTGGAATTTCTACGTTTGTATGTCCATCTACAATGTAACCAAATCCAGCAGTAATGTCAAATTTTGTAGTATCTGTGTTTACACTTACTACTCCTCCTTGTGACAACCCTGTAGAAGTTGTGTGTAATATTTTATTTGAAACTGTATCTGTATATTCTTTAGTTACTAAAGATTTAATATTAGTATCTATTAATGCTGGTGTCAGAGAAGGAGCTATAACTCTACCGTTTTGATACACAAGAAAAGCATCACTTCTTACTAATGCAGTGTTGCTAGCATTACTTGTTAAACTACCATTACCTACAATAAGTAATGGATTATTAGAACTAGTAGAAGAAGTAGTTCCTTTATTATCTAAATTAGCAGTTCCTATCACTGTACCATACCCTCTGTTTACAAGACCCACTCCTAACGTAGCAGAGTATCTACCCGCTTCTAAATTATTTCTACCTGTTGTAAAAGTATATCCAAGGGGGCTACTAATAATGTTATTTACTCCTGTTACAAAACATGAATACCCAGAGTTCATAACATTATCCTGTCCAAATATGGTACCGTAGTTACCCCCTAATATTCTGTTATTATAACCAAACATAGTTGGTCCATAATGACCAGCTGCTGCAAATAAATCATACCCAAAAGCAAAACCTGATTGTCCACCTAAACCTACTTGTGTCAAAGAAAATCTTTTAGTTAAATCCATTGTATCTGGACCTATAGCTATGTGGTTTAAAGCTCTGTTTACACCTCTTAAACCATAAGAAGTTTCTCCTGCTACATCAATGGGGATAATTTGACCTCTATCTCCAAGAGTTACTGTTGGGACATCAGCAGCTGTTATAAATGGATTTATTCCATCTGCTCCATCGTTTGTTAGTTCAGAAGTTTTTGTAAAAAGCTTAGTATATATATCTGTAAATATAGTATTAACTTTTACAAAAGCGTCTCTTAATTTGTCACCATCTTTTTGGTTAGGTGTTCCTGGGTTTATATTTTCTGGGATCATTATATATTGTTTAAGTAATCTATTTCTCTAACTAAATCTTCACTAATTGCAAAAAAGGTATTATCTATTGATAAATTTATATCATCAATAGTTAGTTCTATTAATATACCTCTTTTTGTTGTAACGTTAAATACTGCCATGTTTTATATATTTGTACTCCATTGACCACTTCCTGCATCTCTTACAGAAAAATTAAATACATCAGAAGTAACATCATCTACGTTAGCACTTCTATGTTCAAGTTTTTCATCTATAATATCTTGTCTTAATATTATTAAACCTTCTATAATAACTACTCCATCATAATAGAATTGTCCTTGATTGGCTGTAGATATTTCATCAATTCTTATAGCATCTAATAAATCACCTTCTGGATCATTATAAGGTGGGTTAAGTTGATTTGTTAACATATCTAATGTAATTGTAGTTATTGCTCTGTTATCTGGATATAATGTTATGTCACCAATTGTTGCAGGTTGATTTTCTACAGCAACTGTATCAACATTAATTATGTAATTATATTTTGGACTAAACAAAGGATTAATATTATTGTCTTGTACTCTAAATGGTATGTTTACTGTATATGTACCTGGTATTTGAGTATATACTAATTTAGAAAAGTCACTTGCTTTTATGTAAATATCATCAACTAAAATAGCTTTAGTACCACTTATACTAAGAGTACCTGTAGTAATTTCTGTAACATATACATATATACTATCTAAACTATCACCATTTGCATCAACAAAATTACCATTTTCTGTAATCTTATTAAGTTCTAAATTATAAGATTGAAAAACATCTAAATTAACAGTAGGTTCATTTAATAAAATAGGAGCTACGTTAGTAGGCTCTACATTAGGAACTATTGCTAAATTTGGAATTATTGATTTGTAATCACAAATATTATCTAACCTAGTTCTTAATTTATAAATAGAATTTCTTAATAGTTGATATTCATTATTATACTTAGAATATAACTTTGTAAAACTCATATAATAATCATATAAGTAAAGCTCGTTTATTTTTTCTAAATTTAAATAACCTGTTATCTTAGCTTTATTATATAAAGCATTAGCACTAACCGATATTACTTTTTTATTTACTTCACTCATTATGTTATATTTTGTTATTTACTTGCTCAGCATTATCACTTGCTTTCTTACTATAAGCCAAAGACTCTTGTTTTTCTATTTCATTCCAAACTGAAGTAGTGTTTCTAGCACTTAATGTTTCATTAAAAATTTCAACGCCGTTATTCCATGTTCCAGATGGTATAGAAATGTCTTCTGGGTAAGAAGTAACAAGTCCCGAACCTACAACATGAACTGTTCCACTAGTAACACTTGAAGTGTTTAATTTTATTTCTCCCGATGTAAGTGCCACATCTATAAAGTTATTACTAGTCATATTGTTTATCTGAAGTTGACCAGAATAATTTCTAAAAATTAAACTAGAAGAACCACCATTTATATCTATTGTTGTATAAGGTGCTTCAGATATTTCAGAGTAACAATCAATAGCTACAACAGTTCCGCTGTAAAGCGTTGGGAGAGTTAAAACACCACTGAACAATGTTCTTTTTATAGTTAAAGTCCTATCTTCAGGAATTGTTGTACCACCACCCGCATCTAATAAAATACAATCTTCAATGGAAGTAATACCTATAAAAGTTCCAACAAGTGTTAAATCACGAAACTCACAAAAAGCAGTTACACAACCTGGGGTAAAAGTTATTTTTGTATAGGGGTCTCCATTTCCAGAAACTTCGTAACCCACTATAGTATCAGTAGCCTGAAAAACAAAATCAGTCATGAAGATTAGCTTATTAGTACCTCTGATTAAAGACAGTGTAATAGCATCAGCTAAATTATTTACAGGATCTCGTTCTACACCTTTAGGGTCTGATGTTCCTGGGTTACCGTTGCTTGAAATATAAATAGCTTTGTTGTAAACCGAAGCTTCTGCTATAGTAGATAAGTTAATCATTTCATTATAAATAGTAACTCCTCCGTTCCAAGTACCTGTTAATATCCTGTTTCCAGTACTTAGGTCAGTTAATTTTCCAATACCTCTGCATACAAAAGTACCACTTGTTATTGTAAGCGGGTCTAATGTTACCTCCCCAGAAGAAAGATCTATACTATGATGTCCATTTCCAGAATAATTTTTTAATCCTATACCTCCATAATAATCTCTTAAACTTAATATTCCTGTTCCGTTCATATCTATTGTAGGGTTAAGTAAACCTGGAATAGTTGAATAAGAAGAATATATACTTGCAATAGTTGATAACCCTAGTATAATTGGCTCTGGTCCTAAATCACATCTATATAACCTACCATCTACAAAGTCCAAATCGGTTACTACACATTCTGATAACTCAGAATTACCATCTAGCACTCCTTTTACAGTGGCAGTTATAAACTCGCAATTAAATACATTTGCTTCTGGTGCAATATTTATTGTTGTTTTTGAAGAAGACTCCCCTTTAAAAACAAACCTTGAAAAATTATCACCAATTCCTAAATCTAAATCACCTATAATTTCTATTTCAGACAATCCCCTAACAGCTAGTATTAATTTCAAATCCGCAATATTATTTACAGGAGCTTGTCTTGTTCCTGTTGGAAATGTAGTTCCTGATTTAGCTATACCAGAAATGTTATCAATATCAATTAAAACTCTATTATTAAAAGATGAAAATTCAATTGCCGAGTTAGATATAAGCCCTGCTGCATTTGCTGAACGAATAGATACGTTATTTAAGTTAACAACGTCTCCAACATTACTATTAGCTCCCACTAAGTTAACTGCATAGAATCCATTTTCAAATGTGATTGTATAATCGTTAATCATTTCAACAACTCTTGCATACACAATACCTCCTAATAATACTTCTGTATTATGAGTATGAGTAGTTGGAAAAACCATACCTTCTACGTCATCCTCTAAATCTTTAAGGTTTAATCTAAATTCATTTAAGTTTAGTTCTCTAATTTCTGTTGGTGACGATTGTACTAACGTCATCGATGCCCTATCTATACTTATAACTCTTGTAGCCCAGTCTATTGTTGCTGCCATTTTCTTTTGTTATTATTCATCATTCAATAAAGTGACTGTTAAATCTAATCCTGTAGTGTTGTTTATTGTACCAACAATAGCTCCTGTTTTATAATAAGGAGAAGAGGATGACTTTCTTACATTTCCAGAAATAGGTTGGTTTGATGCAAACGTTCTACTTCCTGACACAACACCAAGAACATCTGTTAATTCACTTATAAGAACTACTGAAGATGTTATTGTACCTGTTGCTGGTGTAGTAGGTGCTCCTGCTACTGTATAATCATAAGTGTTTGTAGTAACGTTTGATACTGTATGTATTCCGTAATACTCACTTTGATTAACCCCTCTTATAACTACCTTATCTCCATTTGCAATTCCATGAGCTGTATGAGATACAGTTGCTACAGTTCCAACTCTTGTTATTGTTACTGATGCTTGAAAAAACAAAGGACCACCAGCTGCAACTGTAAAAAACACTCTTGCGGCATTTATAACAACTCCTTCTGTGTCCTGAACAGTTATTTTATATGTTACTGGATCAGCAACTAATGTTACTGTATCACCAGCTCTTACTTTTTTATATGATATATCTCCACTACACCCAACTAAATTTACAGTCCAGTTAACATCAGCACCAGTGTCTACAAAATATAATGCAGAATCATTACTTTCATTTGCAATATTAAACCCAGTAAAATCAACCCCTCTTAAAGTCATTGTTGCAAGAGAAGAAGAGCCAAACTCTATTGCGTGATGTGCGTTAATACCTTTACTAAAAGTCATGTTATTCAATTTCCCATCGGGATCAGAAGCAACATTGTGAATAAAACCTGAAGCGTCTATAGCTACAGTTGGAGATAATATTGAACAACCTAAATAACTACCACCAATAGATGATACTGAATTACAACCAGACCACTTACTTCCGTTTAAAACTGTATTTGTACCTCCTCCTGATGTTGTGTTTATACCTGTAAAAGTACTGTTTGTCATTGTAAATGGAGCATTGTTATTTATTGTAACTATTCCCCTATTGTTAGTACCCAAAGCAGTTATAGAAATAGAATCCCATACTATATCACTAGAAGCATTATTAAATATTAATTGTGTAAAATCAGCTATAGTGTATTCTGTATCAACAAAAACAATAGACCTGTTATTATCTCTGCTATAAACTGCTGTTGCCACAGTCCCCCAATTTATTATTCCTTGAACTTCAGCACCTGTATTGGTTCCTTGAACTATTCCGTAATTCCTAGCAATATTGTCAGAAAATAAAGTCAATGCATCCCAAGTTGATGGGTTTGCAATTTCACCTTCCGTTACATCTATTTGACGACCATGGCGAGTCATGTCTATTTTAAAAGGAAAACCTTTACTTGGACCAGTTCCAGGAACATTAAAAGCCACTCCAAAAAAAGCATAAGGAGGAGCACCTGGGCTTCCTCTTAAAGCTGATTCTGTTGCAGAAGGATCTATTGGAGTACATCTCCACCCACCTAAAGCATAATTATCATTACCAGCTACATAAAACTTCTTATAAATAGCATCACTTGTACCTAAATTAAGAGATACCCCACCTGCTGCTTTTGTACCTAAAGCTTGAGCAACATCTGCTTTCCACCAAATAAAAACAGCATCACCAGCTGTTACAGCAACGTTAGCTCCATTATTATATATTATTCCACGAATTGCAGAAGAAAAAGGATTTCTTGAAACTGCTTGAGTTCCTTGTATAAAATCATCAGTTTCAGGAGCGGTCAAGGCATTTTGCCCACCACCACCTTCTGAAGTTAATACCCACCCTGTAGTAAAACTTGTAGTTATATCCGTTAAATCAGTTGAATATGCTGGTACAGCCATGTGTTAATTTACTATTAAAAAAGGCTCACTCAATAAAGAATGAGCCTTAAATTTATTAATTTTTTACTCCTATTCTAACTTTAAATATTAGAAGTCATCAATCCTACCAACAGTAGAAGCTCCTCCACCAGCTCCAACTGCGGAAGTGGTTTCAAAAGTTTTTATTTCACTTCCTGGGGAAGCGTTTCTAACTCTTGTAAATAAAGTCCTAGGTGCATTAAATACATACGTTACAGATTCTGTTGTTCCAGTTGCCACTCTGTCAATATAAGTTATAAATGCATTACCACCAATAGCCAAACCTGCGCCTACTCCTGAAAAATCAAGTGTTGCAAAGTTTATAGTATCGTCTGTAATACTAGTTGTTGTTATACTTGTGTAAGCAATTCTTTTGTAACTACCATTAACTTGTTGTACACGGATTGTACCACCTGGTCTTGGTGTATCAGATGAAATCGTTTCATCAAATACTATTGAAGTTACTGAAGCACCAACTTCTGCATTAGTTACAGACAGCTGTGTTAAATCAAAGTCTCCCGCTGCATTGTTAGATGTTATAACATAATCACCTATAACAGTATTGTTTACTGAATAAGTAATGTTGTTTGGAGGAGTTCTGTTAGTCCCAGTCAAATCTTCAAGAAGATCATTCTGAGTTAAATCATCTGCACCAATACCAATACCATAAGCTGCTGGATTAATTGCTGTACCTGTAGAAGTACCTAAAAAGGTAGAAGGAATAAGTCTAGGTGTTATTGTTACGTTTACCGTTGCAGTTGCAGTTGAAGCACCCGTAATTACTTGCCCATCAGTAGGGACTACACCGCTTAACAGCTGTATCCACATTTTAGTACCAGCTGTTACGCTGTTAATAGCTAAAAGTTGTGCTGTTCCACCAGTCCATGATAAAGCTTCTGGCTCAACAAAAGTTCCTGTTGGAGTATCTATTTCAATTTGATGTGTAATACCCCTAAATACATCTCCATTAAGACCGTATATAGTTTCTGCTGAACCTTCACGTTGAATCCACTTTCCTCTTTCGTAAAAGTTGTTTTTAGATTGTGCACCAAGTTCCCAATTAGAGTAGTAAAATTCATCTACTGTGTTACCATCAGCATCAATTAATGAATACCCCTCTTTATCGTTAACAATATCTGTCCAAGTAGAAATAGTTCCTTCTGCAGTCTGGTTGTTTCCATCTGCATTGGCAGTAAGTGCTAATGTGTTGTTACCTCTGTTTGTTCCACCACCAATCGAAAATTCTGTATAACCAGTAGAAAGAACTCTCTGAGTACCAATTAACCTACGACCATCTATGTCAGAACCAGCAGTTCTTACTTTAACTAAGAATCTGTGAGTTGTAGAAGATAATGAGTCAGATACAGCAGCTTTCATTTTTGCTTGATTCCAAAAGTCATTTACCAATCTTGCTCCTGCTTGTAATACTTGAATACTAGAAGAGTTACCAAAACACTGAATACCATCATATATAGTATCACCAGTATCTTGAGTCAACGACCCATCGTAAATATACTCTACTGATGCATCATCTAAATTACAACCGTTTAATAGAGTAATGTTTGTATCTGCACCCCCTCTATCGGATGGTGTTTTGTTGATGATCGATAGTTCGTCATCTCCTGAGTCTTGTTCTTGATCTGCAAAATCTCCTAATGCTCTGTGAAGTTCAATTGTTGTAGAATAAGAAGGGGAAGCACCTGCGTGTGTATCACCTATGTATCTTACGTCTAGAGCTCCACCATTTCTAGTAATACTCCAATCTGTTGCAATAAATGCCATAGTTGTTTATTTTTTAATTATATATTAAATTTAATCTGTTATTCCAATCCACTTCTAAATCTGTTGTGTTTTCTGCAAATTCTTCAATGCTATCTTGACACCTTTTTATAATAATACCATTGTTTAATAAAAACCCTGAGTATATATAGTTATTATCAAAAGACGATCTGTAGTCTACTAATGATATATTAGAAATATCTAAAAATGCTAATGAATTCCATGAATTTCTTCCGTTTCCAATTTTTATTTTATTTAAATCTATATCATACCCTATTTCACCTTCAAATAAAATCGGGTTTCTTTTTTCCCATAAATCAGAAGTATCTCTTCTAATTTGAACTCTATCTATTTTTTTTAGTCTTTTAGAGGTGTTTATATTTATTGCATAATCACTATGCATCTCCTAAGTCTATTATTTGTGGATCGTTTAATGAAAATAAATCAATATCTATAACATTACTAAATGAACCACATGATTGACAAGCATTACTACAATATTTATTTAAAGCTTTTAAATTATTTAAAGCAACTTCAATATAACCTAATTCTAAAGAATATTCAGTTGCAATTAATAAAGAGTGTGCATTAATAGTATCTTGATCAAAATAATCAAGACAACTTTTACATTGTATGTTTTTAATAATTTTATCCAAAATACATTCTTTATATTTAATGAGGTTGGATGTATATGCAGTTGATACTTCATTAGCATCTTCTACTTCAATAAAATATATTCCATCAATAATTGTTTCTCCTAAATCAGCTAGTGTTATAGTTATTGTTTCAGTAGCTGAACCCGTTAACTTTGCTGTAAGATCTATAGCTTTGCTAAAATCCTTATAGGTTTTATCAGTCCATAAACGCAACAAAAATGCACTGGATGCATTTGTTATCGTTAAAACTAAAGTGTTACTGTCTATATTAAATTGTGTAATTTGCATATGTACTTAATTAAAGAGGGAGATATTAAACCTCCCTCTATAAGTTAAAATTATTAGACTAAAGCTGCTAATGAAAGACCTGTTGCTGTGTTAAGATCAGCTATCAAAGCATTTACTGCTGTGAATACTGTACCTGCACCACCACCATCTTGATCAGCATTTTCTACTGCTATTTGAAGAACTCTATACTGTCTTTCAACAGTAGTATAATCACGTTGTTCAAAATATGCAATATTAACTAAATGATAAGTAGTACCTGGGTTAGCATAGTACAATGTATCAAAGTTATTTGGATATCCGATTGTACGGTATCTATCTCCTTTTTCTCCAGCTCTACACCATTCCAATGAAGCTACTTGATTTCCAGTACCACTACCTGCATTACCTGCAGCTACTTGTACTACTGTAAGATCATCATATCTTGCATCAGATACTGTGCTATCACCTCCGTTATCTCTAACAGCTGCCATAAGATCGAATTCTACTGGTCTACCATCTTTTTTCCCTAGTACAAAATCTCTAGATCCACCTGTTACTATCAATTCATCTGCACCTAACGTTATTGTAAAGTCAGTGTTTGATTCTCTAGATAAGGTTTTATCTAAGTTTAATTTAATACCATTTAATACATCAGTAAATGTAAGACCACTAGCATCCTGTGGTGTTACATACGCTCCTAGTATATGTCTAAAGTTTTCTGGTGAAAGTGTTCCTCCGTCATTTAATAGACGAATAAATACCTCATACGTTACGTTTCCTCTAACAGTTCCAGTAAAACCAGTCACTTTGACAACTCGGTTTATAGGTGCTGTATATTGGGATACTGTAAGTACTTCAATATTTTTTGGATCAATCACTTCTGAAAACTCAAATCCACCAGGTGTATTAGTAGCTTTTTGAAAAACTTTAAATTTACCTGCCTGTAAGGTTGCGGAATCTTTAGATACTACTTGTAAAGCTTTATCTACTGCGTTTGCATTAAAATCAGAGAAGCCTGCGTTGCCATGGTATGTTTCACCAATAAGCAAATGACCTACTTGTTTTACTCCTATTACGCTCATTTTTAATTTGTTTTAATTATTATTCTTTTCTTTTATATAAATCTACAAAATTCCCAAGTGAATCTTCTTTATAAGATAATTTTGAAAGTTCCACAGCTCTTCTAACAATTTCTGAATGAACCTCTCGGTTAAGTTCAGAAGTTCTAGATGAAGTAAATCCGTTAATAGTTAATCCATCAGTTAAGTTGGAAATTATAATAGGATCTGGAAATTTCAAGTACCTCATGTGATACTCAGTAATAAGTTGAGAAGATATTAATTCAACAATGTTCGTTCCAGGTTCACTTGAATTATAATCTAACCTCCATACTTTATTACTATTAGGTTTCTTGAATGGATTTTTTATCTGTCTATTGTATTCATCATGTGTTTTAGGAATAACGCTAACTATTCTATTATTACCACAATCAAGCAATACAGTAGCTTGTTCTTGTTTTATTAAGAATACATTATTAGGAATTTGGTATATTACCGATTCCTGTGATATTCTATATGTAGGACTAGATAACTGCCCTGTAATTTTGTAATCTGTTATTAGCTCTTTTAAATCAATTCTACGTTTATCAGAACCTTCAAAGCCTTCTTGTTTTATATTACTTGTTGGATCATTGTAGTTTTTAACTAACTCTTCTTGAGCCAATGTAAGTAATAACGATATTTCATAATCATCAAACCCAGGACTAGCCATAGAATTAATGTTATTATATAAAGTATTAAACGCTTCTTTAAATTCTAATGTCGTCATTATGCTTTAGTAGCTTTTTTAGTTTTTGCTTCTAGTAAATCAACTACTTCTTGATTTAATGGATTTGCAAGATATGTAACTGCATTTTCAAATGTTGCAATTTCACCCTCTCTACATAGATCTAAACCATCTAAGGTTGAGTATCTTTTATTTTTTCTGATTACTACTCCAGCATCTTCTGCGTTTGATATTAACATTTTAATACCGTAATTCACATCTTCTACTAGTGAAACAAATTGTTCAGGTTTATTCTCTATAATAGATTCTACTTGACCTCTTAACCACTCAATGTCTGCTGTTTTAGAAATTGCCTTGTTCTCAACAAGTTTTACAATGCTTCTAAGAGTCTCTTGAGAATCTTCTATTTTGGAATATAATTTAAATGCTTTCTTTTTAGCTGAAAAGTTATTTCTTTTTACTTTAACTTCTTCACCTTCTTCTATAATTACAAACATGTAATTAAGATCATTGTTAGCATTTTCTAAGCCTTGTGCTATTTTATCTGAGTTACCAAGTAGTATTTTATAATCAATATATTCTACTGGGTTTGATAAATCAAAATCATTATCTCCTTTTACTAAACTAACTCTACGAGTTGACCAAAAATCTGTATTTTTATAAACTGAAAGTTCAATACCCATTAATTCTTCTAGGAAATCTTTTTCTTCAGTTGTTAATACATTTTTAATAGTACCTTGTCTACTTAAAGGTGTACAAAACTTTTTTGTGGAGCCGCTAAGCATCCCACCTGATATAACGTGATTTGCATCTACGTTACTTGCCATACCTCTATTACGACGTATGTATCTTACTTTTACCTTTCTATTAGGTAATTCAAATTTAATTTCACTCATTTCTTCTTCTTCTAATTGTTAATGTTAAATCAACTCCATGGGGAATTTCACCCCATAGATTGATTAATTATATATTATCCTAAAATATTAGGTAATAGACTTGCTGTTCTTGACGGATCAAGTACCAAAGAACCTAGTGTACACATTGCTGTGATTGTTGCACTATCTTCCATGCGTTCCATACGACCACCTCTACGTCCAGTAAAAGGATCACGAATACCTGCTTGGTAACCACGAAGTTCATCTTCTCCTTTAACCATACATTTCTGAATGTTAGGCTCTTGTGTAGATCCAATATAGAAAATGTCATATCTATAAGATTCTGCTACACCACCATTAGGGTGAAGAATTTTGTTACGTATTTTATCGTCATAGAAAGGATCTACGTCAATAGTTACTGTAACACCATTAGGAGCTTTCCATTCTGTGAATTGGAAACCACCACTTAGTGAATTTTCATGAAGCTTAGAGCTTGTTTTAGATAAAACATTTACATTAGTATTATCAAAACCAATGGAAGTCCATCCCATTGCCTCTTTAGTTACTGCTTCATGGAACTGAATAGCTCCACGCTCACCAGTCTTGATTACAAACTTACGCTCACCAAAATCAAGTTTACCTTCAGAAAGTTCAGATAACATATCTGTAAGTAGACGAAGACTAAACAAGTTATAGAAACTTGTGTTAGATACTTCCATTTGCTCACGGATACCTGAACCAGCTTTAATTGTAATACTAGATTTACCAGTGTTCAAGAATTTACCATTCTCATCACGGTTTGTTTTACCAAAAAACTGTGTACGAGATTTAATCTTAGCAATTGCTTGCTCAAATTGCCAATAAACTTCTTGCATCCAAGTTGTAGACTCATGCATCTTACCAGTCTTACTATCACGTGTTGGAATAGTAGCTGATACACCCATTGTACCTGTTAACTTAGTGTCAATTAATTTACCAGAAACTTTATGTTCCATACGAATGTATGAAAAAGAGTTTCTCATAGTGTAAGGTGTGTTAAATTGAATCCCTGCACCTTTAACAGATAGCTCGTCTTCAATCGGAGCACCTTCAATACTCCATCTGCTTCCTGATACAAATTCTGTACCTGGAATACCAGCTAAAGAATCAGAACCACCAAACACTTCTGCATCATAAATAAAACGATTAGTCCCATCTGGACGGGCATCACTTGTTAAATTTATACGATAAGTATCTGGATGTTCACCAGCAATCTGCATTACATCTGTAAAATAAGGCTCTTCAAAAACTAGTTGTAAAGGAAGTCTACCAGCACCTACGCCAGTATCCCCACCTGCAACAACAGCTCCTTCAAAGATTGCTTCTACAAGACGAATGTTTCTTTCTGAACTACCTGCTAACTTCCAAATGAAGTCATCATCAGTATCAAAATATTTGACTGGGAACATGCTTAGCATGGAGTCAATGTTTTTCATTCCTGACTGCTGCAAAAGTTGTGTAGTGATCTTAGTTGCCATTTGTGGCGCTTGATGCCATATAGCTCCAAGGTGATTCCTTGTTGTAAGACCAGTAAACGATTTTGCGTGAGTCATTACGAATTTTCCTACGCTCATAATTTATTGTTTTTTATTTTTATTATTTATTTATATTAATCAACAACAATCTCATCACCCTTCAAGTCAATTAGATAACTTTCAGGATCTTGTAAATATGCTGGTGAACCTGGATCATTTATTTTAGTTGTAGATTTGTATGCTTTCTCTAAATCTTGTAAAGCTCTACTTTGAGTTTCCTGCTTAATACTATCAAAGTTATTAAAACCGTTAGTAATAGTAAACAAGTAATATAATTTTTTATCAAATTCAATTGGATTCTCTCTTTGATATTTCATGAGAGAATTTTCAGGCATGTTGTTATCTGGGTTTTCACCAATAACTTTAAACATGTTATCTTTGATTTTATTCTTTACATTTTCTGAAACTTCATAACCTGGAATAATTTCTTTAATAGATTCTATTTCCTTAGTTATTTTTTTAATATTATCTTCTCTAGTTTTTTCTTGTGCTAGTTTCTGATTTTTAAGTTCCTCATTTTCTCTGTCCATTCTTGCTTTACTGAATTCTCTTATTGAACTCATTGCATCTTGGGCATCTTCTAAATCAACATCTAATTCTAATGATCTTTGTACTAGTTTAGTTGCCTTTTCCTCAGAGTAACCTCTGTTAATGAAATCTTGATATATAACTCTTTGTCTAAGGTCAGCATCTTGTTCTAATAATTCATTAGTAACTTGTCCAAGCTGATCTGTTTGAGTAATATCCTTGATTGCCTTTTCATGAGGAATACCGTCTCTTAATTTTAAAAGGTATTCTTTTTGTAATTCTGTAATATCTGAATATTCATTTTTTTCTATTTCTTTCTTAAATAGATCAACAAATGAATCTTCATCAGTTACATTCAAATCCTCAGATGAGATTAATCCTTTTTCTTGAAGGAGTTGAGATAAAGATTTGAATAAATTTGGATTAGAAGAAGAAGATTCATCTTCATCATCTAACTCCTCGTCAGCATCAATCCCATCATCAGGATCTTCATTATCCAGGACTACTTTCTCTGGATCTTCATTTAGATCCTCATCTTGGTCATCACCCGAAGGTGTAATATTTTCTTCCAGTTCTATTTCTTCAGACTCACCGAATATTTCATCAGCCCCATCTATTTCCATGAACATATCCATGTTTAAATCATTTTCTTCTTCCATGTTGCAAATATACTACTATTTATGTTTGTTTACCAAATATATTAATTACTATTATACTATTTCTTTATAAGAACTAATAGCGTTTATTTAGCTGTTGTTTTTTGTTTCATTGCTGAAATCTTCTTATCTTCCATAGACATCTTGTCTTTGTGCATCACCATATTGTCACCCATTTCTCTTAATTTGATCATTATATCATCTTTATGTTTTTGAATTTCTAAAGGATCAGTAACTTCTTGAATACCATCTTGAGAAGCATCTCTGTCAATCATTTGATGGGTAGATTGCAATAAAGCTTTTTTCATATCAACATCTGCCCTAGTGTCAATTTCATATTTCTTAAGATCTCTTTCTGCTTGAGCAGCAGCTTCTTGTTTTTCAATCTGCATTTGTTGAGTTTTATTTGCCTCAGCAGCTTGTTCTGATTGTCTTTCTTGTGCTTCTTCTTCTGCCGTTTCTATACGTCTTCTCATGTCAGCTAAAGAAGGACTTAAATATACATCCATTACAGTTGCAAAAGAACCTCCATTTTGCATGAATGCTTGAGCAAGTTGTTTAAGAGTTTCTCTAAGCTCTTTTGTTTTAGTAGAACTAGTAATAGCAATACCAAAATCAACTTCAGCTATATCGTTAAAGTCTAAATTAAGTGTTTGTATAGACTGATCATCTAAAATATATTGAGCTTTTTTATTAGAACCTTTAAGTGCTATTTTAGCAGTATCAATAAAACACTGCATTACTCTACGTTTGACGTCTTCATGTTTCATAAACCACCATTCAGTAATATGACTTGATTGATTTACAGAACGTTCTACTCCACCTACAGTTTCTCTATTTGATACTTGACCTTCACGTTGTTTAGATATACCCATTATCTCACCCATTTCCATCTTGATATATTCAAGTAGGGATATGTGTTGTTGAATATAAGAACCTGTTTCCATATCAAAATAACCTTTAGATTGTTGCATACTACCTGCAAGCTTACCTGTAGATCCACCTTTGTTACTTTCTTTAAAACTATCCTTTACTGCAATACCATTAACTACAGCAAAATGCATCCACTTATCTATTTCCCAATTGTCTGGTATTGAAGCTAAGTCTAATTCAAGTATCTTACCATAATTCTTTTGTACAGATTTATTTAACCTATCCCAAAGTATATCATATAAGTATTGATAGTTTTTAGCTCTATCAACCATGCTTACTGCACGACCTTGATTTGTATTATATATTTCTCCAATTACTCCTGCATGAGAGTAGGAAGGATTGTTTAACTTATTATATTGAACTGGTTTAGGTCTCATGTTTAGATAAATATCTTTACCTATTTTAGTTCCTTCCCAGAATTCTTTTACCCAAAGTAAATTAACTTCTTCACCCGCGTCTTCATCAGCAATGTAATTTTCATTCATCATTTTAAATTGAACATCACCATTCTCATCGTAATATTTAACTTTTAATAACTTCTTTAAAGAAGCCCAGTAAACACGTAATACACGTATGTTACCTTGACTGTCTGTAAAATTTGGATTAAAACTATGTCCATTTATTTCTGCTAATCCTACATAATCATCTATTACATTACCAGAAGTATCTGTATCCTGTATAAATAAATGGTTATTATGATCGTCAGTGTAATCCCCATCTGTATTAGATTGAGTATCACTATAGTTCATGATTTGATCTATATCTTTTGGTTTTATTTCTTCATAAAAAGTATCAACAATCTTACCAGGAGACCAGTGATCTTCAAGAATGATTAGATCTGCATCTTCTACCCTTGATGAATTACCATTACGTACAGCATGAACTTTTAATGGATTAAGCTTATCCATTGTAGGCTCGTTGTTTTGTATATCACATTGATATATTTCTTCAGCAAATAACAAAGCATCTTTAAACCCCTCGTTAAACTTCTTATCAAAAGAAAGTTCAATTGAGTAATGTCTAAGTAATCTATTGATTAACAACTCTCTAGAGTCTTGCCATGATCTGACATCTCTATCTAGTTGTTTCATTTGCTTTTGCAACTCTTCTTTATCTTCAGATTGTTCAATCATACCTGCAAGATTCTTTATTAAAAATTCTTTTTTGGAATTTTCTTTTGTAGATATTGCATTTGGATTAGTAATGATTGCATTAAATTCAGTACGTCTATTTATTTCTTCACCAATAAGTAATTCTATTTTAGGAACTAATATTGGGTGATGAGGTATATTATCAGGAACATAAGAGGCATCTAAACCAAAAGGATTTATAACCTTTTGAATATCACGCCTATCCACTATTCCATTAAATAAATGTAGATTACTAATTTTGTTCTGAAGTGTTGCACGCACTATATCATTATGATAAAAAGAATAATTGTCTCCATAGTCAATATTTTCTTTTCTCCACTTCTTAGTTTTAGAAGCGTAAGACAATCTTTGTCTTGGTGTCGATTTGAATGTGAATTTAGCCATATGTTCTGCAAATTTACTTAAATATTTTTTATAATTCAAACATATCTATACAAATTTTATATATAATATGTTTGAATTAATAGCGTTTAATTAGTATAATGTATTTTCTTATTTGGGTTATATGCTGAGAAATTTTTATAATCATAATTTTTTGTAAAGAAACTATCGTTTGCCAAATTAGATGAACTTGGTTTAATTGATTCTTCCTTACTACTCCTTATTGTTTTATATCTATCCTCAACTAATATTAATAACATACCAAGTGCTGATATTCTATCAAAGTTACCATCTGGGTTATATGCAATAAGTTCTCTTATAATACCAGGGCTACGTAATAACTGAACTGGTGTTATACCTTCTTCATCATCTATGTCGTCATTATCTAGCCACATTTCAATTAGTTGTAAAGCATAGCTATTAACCCCTACTGTTGCAGGTGTACCTTTTCTAGTGTTACCACTTCTTCTAATAGTTGTATTAGCTTCATCCTTAAGTGATTCTGGTGTATCTGCTAATCTATTTAAAGATTTTTTCTTTTCGTAATGCCAGAATAAACCTTTTTTGTTATTTTCATAATTGTTAAGAGCATTGTAATACATTGTGAGTTTTCTTGTTATTTCATAAAACTCACGCGTGTTACGTCTACCTGTGTATTCTGCTACTATACGTTTAGTCCACCCATCCATTATTATACAAGAACCTAATGAGTTTGTTGTACTATCATCATCATCATAGGTATCTGTACCTGCAAAGTATCTGTTAGCAAAAACTTCGTCATTTTTATCTTCTTTTGGCATTTCAAAGAATTCTATTATTCCAGGATGTATGCTGTTATCAAGAATAGGATATGAATGCACCACCTCTTTTTTATCTTTAGGTGTAAAGTTTAATTTACCTTTAGAGTTAAATGTAAGATCTCCATACCAATGTTTATTGCTATATTCTTTATTATTTTGTTCTACTGTTTTTAACTGCTCTTTAAGATCAGCTATAGGAAACCTATTACCTGTTTTATTAAGAAACATTTCTGATGGGACTAATGGATAGTTCATCATTTCTAAATCTAATGCAGAAGAAGATTTAGCTTTCTTAGCTTTAGATCTCTCGTCTAATTTATATTCATATGCATCACCAAATCTAGTATTTCCATTCTTATCTTTAAAACTGTTAATACCATATACAGCAGGTACAAACCATCCTATTTTACCAGTACCTTCCCATACATCCTCAAATTCTAAAAATTGAAATGCTCTTGGGTCTCTAAATATAACTTCTGATTCTATAATCTTTTCCATGTTACCACCTGTACCTAAGTAAACAGATGAACCAAACTTCCAGTTACCTTCCATTTGACATGCTACGTTAGACCCATGAGCTGTAAGTACATTACTCATAAGACCTACCTCTTCTATCACCATTACACCAGGTCTCGTTCCTGCTGCTGCTTCTGGGTTTTCTGTAGTGTATATACCATGTTTAATATTACTACCCGTACCGAGCTTAATCCAGGTTCCACCTACGTTTTTATCGTACTCATGTCTCCAAGGATTTTTCATGTTGTTTGGACCTAATCCACCTGCCATAGATTTAGTAAGCGGAGAGGGGTAATAACGCCCATTAGAGTCTATATAATCACCTGGTAGATGTTCCATAGCTTCTTTAGTCTTAGATAAAATATCTGCTGACTTAGATGAAATTGCTGCTCCTACAAATATCTCAGCTTTGTATGGATGCTCCATAGATCGTTTGCTGTATTCTTTAGCTCCATCAAATAGTAATTCATGTAGTACTACACCAACACCAACCATAAATGATTTACCAAAACCCCTTGCTCCAAGCATAAATAAGTTACTAGCTTGATTATCATACAAAGGCAGACCTAGAGGTTTACCTCTAAGCATTCTTATATATTCACCAGTTTCTACATACTTTAAACCTTTTAAATGTTCAGGTAAACTTTCTTGATCTAATTGAATTACTCGTTTATCACAAGTAAATTCTTTATCTCCATTAAACCCTGAAAAACCACGTGATTCTAACCAGTTATAAAAGAATCCCCATTCAATATCTCTAAGATAGGGTCTCATCTTCATTTTAGGTGCAGATCGTGGTCCTTTTTCATCCTGGTGTAGTATTGTACCAAAATTTACATAAAAATATAAGTTTCCTGGCATATAACGCCATTGAGACGATTCAGTAGTGTTATCTACTTCATCATCTATATCTATATTAACATTCTCATCATCTATTCCCCAAAACCCTTCAATACATCTTTTTTTATGTGTTTTCCAATATTTCAAATACCCAATACTACTAGGATGTAGCTTGGGTACTTTAGATATTAAAAAGTTTGATCTATTGTTTATATAAGGTATAGATGGACTTTTAACTATATTCATTTATTTTTTCTTGAATTGATTTTTTATGATTATAAAATTCTTTACTTGGTTTGCCCCCTGCTTTAATTATATTATCTTGCTCAAGATTCATATAATCTAACATTTCTTGTAAATGTCTTTTTGTGTTATCTTCCATGTTATAATACCTCATTTATTAAAATATCAAAATCTTTTTTCAATCTACAGTAATCCTTGTTCTGCTGCTGATTCTTGCATTCCTCCTTTTGTTTTTCCTCCATCTGATTTTTCTTTTGCTACCATTTGTTGTACCTGTTCTAGTTGATCGTATATCTTTTTTGTATCAACTACCATTTTATCTAATTGAACTGCTGTACCTTTTACTAATTTACTTCTACCGTCCATTTCTTCGTATTGATCAAGACTATACTCTGTATTTTTTATAAATTTAGCACGCTCATTCATTTTTTCTATAATATCAAACAAATTACGTTCTGCAGGAGTTAAACACCTACTGTAATATTCATCTATTAGGTTTTGGTGCTGATCCCAGTCAATATCTAGATAATCATTTTTAATTAAATCACGTTTATCTTGCTCCCCTAGGTTTTTCCAAGGGTTATCTGTGTGTGGGTCTATAAGAAAAGCAATAGCCCACATAACTTGTGAGCTGTTACTTTTGTTCTTAGATTTATCTGACTTATTAAACTCTCTAAATGATTTGATAGTAAGAAAAGATGGGTTTATTTGCCAAAAGTTTTCTTGCGTTTCAAATGTTCTAGTTATAGTTGTCATTAGTCTTCCATTTTACCTTTAATAAATCTTCTTGATGCATCTACCATAATATAGTTTACATCTTCAATTTCTACTGTACTAAATTCTAAAGTTTGAAGAACCTCAGCTCTGTTGTTAGGATTTTCCCTACGTTGTAAGAACTGTTCTAAGTCTAATAGTAACTTATCTCCTTTTTTGAAATCACATCCTTCTCCTGCTTCTATTACGTACTGGTAGTGGTCAAAGATAGGCTCATCAGTGTTTGAAAAGTCTAAATCTTTATCTTCAACCCCAGTTTCAAAATATTTGTTTGTACTTAGTAAATAACTCATAGGATAAGGTGTAAATCCTGTTTTAATCTTTAATGCTTCTTCTTTTTTAATCATTTTTCTTATTTTTTGTTTGTTCTTTAAGTTTAAGGTAAACTCTTTTTTTAAAATAAAATTTACCTAAGTGTTGATGAAAAAAATTAGTATCTTCATCGTTATCAAAATCTTTTTTAGATATTTCTGATATCATAAAGTCATATATAGATTCCACAATTTTTTTTACTTCCGAGTCTCTTTTATTAGTTAAAAGACCCACTCTATGTATAACTTTATCCATCTATTATAAATTCAAATTTTAATTCGTATTTATTATTTTTTATAATAGGTATATATCTATCTATAACTTTATTATTTTTAATTATTCCTGATTTCCTAAGAATGCTTAGGCTATTTTGAATAATATGATCTTCTATATTTAAATCATTTCTTATTTTTAATTTAGTACTATAATCAAATATTACCTTCCATAATTCTATCTCATCCTTATAATCATCTTTTAACATGTCATGATGATATAATATCTCTGTCAGTACTTCAATCTGTCTTGGTCTTATCTTATGAAATGGCTTGGTTATTAGTAACCATCTCTTAAAGAAGTTTCTTTTATTACATGGTATCCTAAATTTTCCGTTATTCATTTCTAATTATATTTATTTTTTTTGCCATTATCTATAGCCTATTTTATTTAGTTTTGGAAAGAGTCTTTCGTTTTCTTTTACATAATTACCTACTATATCAAACCTTTCATCGGTTGTTGTTTTTATAGTTGATACGTTTTTATATAATTTACCAATAGGTGTTATTTTAGGATGTATCTCTTGAATTGTATCAGTGTGTATCATACTAGGTAAGTATATAACTTTATAAGAGGAAGGTTCTTCTTGTTCTACTAGTTTTCCTTCTTCGTTTATTATATCCTCATATATTGGTAAGTTTAATATTTTTACGATGCAACTATCCATCTATTTCTTTAAATTTATACTTATCAAAGTATTCCCATATACTGGGTAAAACTGATGTGTGATTTAAACTATCACAGCTACCACACCAAATATTTCCTTCATCGTCTTCTTTTATAAAAAGGCTCTTACATGCATTACAGAATTCTACTTCTTCATCATCGTATTTACTCATTATTTAAAATTTAATTTAATTTCTTTGTCCATGGTAATACTCATTATCCACGCTTCTTTTATTTTGTTTACTGTTATGTCTAATTTAATATCACTTTTAATTTCTTCCATTTTATTAAAAGTTTTATTTAGTGCTTCGTTTACTCCTTTAAAATCTTTAAATTTATATTTTAATGTCATTTTCTTCTTTATATTTAATCCATTCTTGTTCTTCCATTAGATTTGGAAACCGTAATCCATTATTGCAGCTTTCTACCATGTGACTTTTTTTTCTTGGTGGACATTCACAATATATACATGCATCGTCAATTAAACAGTCATCTTTACATAAGTTAAGTCTATATAAGATCTGTTCTTTAATATATTTAGGTCTACCAAAAAGTGCATCTTTATAATATAAGAAGTTTCCTTTTATAAATGACAATACGTTTTTTGCTGTTATATCTTTACTCATTGTTTGTTACCTCATGTATAATCATTTGTTCATATTCATCAAACATATTATCTTTATCAAATTGTCTAACTATCTTACCAAAATTATCCTTGTTTGTTTTTAAACCAGCTTCTTTAATCTTTTTTGCTAGTTCTATAACATATGTAATACGTTTTGTTAATTCACTAGTATGAAACTGCATATCTGATTGTGTCTTTCTACCTTTAGTTCTTTTTCTATTATTAAAAGGTCTTTTAGGTATAGGGTTTCCAAACTGATCTACTTTACCTCTTCTTTGTTTTCTTGCTAAACTACTCATTTATAACTATTACGTTTGTTGTTAGTATTGTTCCAGCTACTGCTATTGCATTAATGATTGCACACTTAAGTACTAATGCTGGATCATAAATATTATTTTCTATAATACTTTCTTTAGATGGTTTATTTAATAATTTATGAGGTGCTTGTAATGCAATTTTTAATATTTCATTATCTATATCTTCTGATACTTCAAGTGCTGTAATGCCCCCTCCTAATACTATACCATCTTTTAATGCTGACTTACATGCATTAACTGCATCTTCTAGTTTGTCATGTAACTCTCTATATTCAATCTCTGATTTAGCACCTATATTAACAATAGATATACCAGAGTTAAATTTAGATAGTAAGTTAGATAACTGTTCTCTTTCAAAACTATCTGTAGTATTCGTCATCTTACTATTTAGAAATTCTATTCTAGATTTAAGATTAGGGTTAGATTCTATATTATGAAATATTAATCTACCATTCTTATTACTAAATGTAGTAATAGTTTTTGTAAGACTAGCTTTATAAAACTGCTTTGGTGTAATAACATTAACACCTACATAGGCAGCAATATTTTCAAGTATCATTTTTCTACCTTGTGAATATCCTGGACTCTTTATTAATTTTATATTAAAAAAGCTTCTGTTGTTGTATATAACTTTTTGTAAGTCTTTTGAAAACTCTTCTGCTATGATTACATATTGATTGTCGTTTTTCATATTTTCTAATACACCTCTCATATCTCTAAGAGAGTTTACTTTACCATCTACTACATAAACATAAGCGTCTGTAAGAGTGTTAGATAAATAATCATACTGATCATCATATGCACTACCATCTATAGAATAACCTTCTATAAACTCTGTTGTGGTTTCTTTTGTACTAGATATATCAAATAATATATCAGCCTTTAAGTTATTAAAAAACACTTTTAATATAATATCTGATATAAACTTATCATTGTTAGTGGATACTAATGCAATATTATATATGTCATCTATCGTACATGCTCTTTTATAAGTATCAATACGTTTTATAATCTTAGGTAAGCAAGCTTCCATCTCACGTTTAATAATAATACCATTTGTGTCAAGTTTCATACCTTCTTCAATGATAGTCTTAGCAAACAGCATAGATGTAGTTGTTCCATCTCCTGCTTGTGAGTTAGTAAGAAGACATGCTTCTTTTAACATCTGTATAGCTTCGTTTTGTGGTTCACCATAAGCATTAACTTCTTTAGCTACTGACACACCATCTTTAGTTATAAATCTTCCTTCTGGATTACTTACAATTACATTATGTCCGTTAGGTCCAAATGTAGATAACACTGCATCACCTATAGTACTTGTTCCTTCTAATAAAGCTTGTTTAGCTTCTTCTCCTTTTAATATTTTACTCATTTATAATTTTTTACATGTAGTTGCCCAGTTCTTTATATAATCTTCTTTTTTTCTAAAAGATTCTAAAGTTGTAAATTTCATTCCGTTCTGTTTATGAAATTTAAATAAAGCTTCATCTTTATCTTCTGCTTCTATTATTGTAGGTCCATATTCTTCCCAGTCACTTCCCTGAGCACCATATGCATATTTTAATTCATATTTACTCATTTATATATCCAAATATGTCTTCTGTTAGTTCTATAGAAATTGTAACTTCTATATCATCATCACTATATGTATATATACCATTACATACTATATTAGTGAATTCTTGGTCTGATATGTAACCTTCTGCTATTTCATTTTCAAGTTCCTTTTTTAAGTAACCTTCAAAGATATCTTCAGCTTGATCTTTATCTTTAGCTTTTTTGTGATCCTCTATTGTATTCCAACCATCACTCTTATAGTATGTAACTGTATAATCCATCATTATGCTTTTTTACGCTTGTTGTATTTTCTTTTAGGTTTAGATATTTCTGTAGGTGCTAATACTTCTATATTCTCTGTAAGTTCTACTTTCTCTGTTTTAGCATTACTCTCACTCATTGTTGTTAAAAATTTAACCCTTAGTTGTAAATTTTCATTCTTAGCAAGCTCTTCATTAAGTTTATCTAAGTTAGATTTGTAAGCTTTATCATATGAGATAATCATACCATTAGCTTCCTTAATAATAGCTTCTTTAATATAGAATTGATATAGTCCAAATACCCCAAGAGAGACAGCACTAAATAAACTCATAAAAGACATTAGTCCAATACTTCCTGTAAGCAATAAACTAATTACGCTAAGATTTAAAAGTGTTCCAATTCCAATAAAGATTGCCATTGGTGATTTAAAAAATTTTTTCATTTTTACTAATTTAATTATTGTTTGTTTTTAATTATAGTACAAAGGTACGAACTCTTTTTTTAATATACAAGCTTTTTGACAACTATTTTTAAAAAAGATCAATATTTTATTGTTTTTGTTATATAATCATAGCTATTATTAACATTATACTCTATATTGGATTAATTTTTTTTATATTTTAGAAATTTATTATGGGTTAGAGATATGAGACTAACACACAAATCACCCCCATGCTTTTTAATAAAAGGGATATACCCCGTTGTTGTTTCACTAACTAAACATTTGTATTATGAATACTGAAACTATTTTATTGCTAGAAGAATTATCTGATAGCATCCAAGAGCGTGACTTTAATGACAAGCATGATAAACAAAGAGCTTTAGATGTGGTGGAGAACTGCATCAATAAAACTTTGGGGTCAATGGATACTGATGATCGTATTAATGCAGCTCAAGCGCTGTACACATACAGAGGCTATGATGATAATATGATTGATGATCTAATGCATCAACATAGATTGTATTGCTTAGCAGAGTAACCACAGTATCACTCGTAATGAGTGTAGCTGGTTGTATAAACACACAAATCAACATACTTTTTAATATCAGGTACATACAGTACTAAAGCAAGTCTCTACTAGCGTAGGCTTGCTCACATACACATACACTTACGTGGATATGCTAGTCATCCACAACACTAAATAATATCATTATGGAAACTACTAAATTAGTTGCATTGAAAAAAGGAGTAAACACTAACCCTGTTTCTCAAGAGAAAAGCATTCAGTTCACTGGTGCAGGATTGCTTATTGGTAGTATTGGATCAAAGAGTATGACCTTTACTAATAAGACAACAGGGATTGAGAAGTCTTACCGTTTAGCAACAGTGAGAGTTAACATTCCAAAGATTGGAGAGAAGAATCTCTTACTACAAGTTCATGAGGGTAACCTTAAAGGTGCTGTAGGTCTTGATAAGAATGATGCTTGGGAATTTGATGATCAAATCAAAGACGCAGTTGCAGAATTTGAATCTGGAGAAACTTATCTTACAACTGTAAGACCAGTTAAGAAACGTGACGGATCTGGTTGGACATTGCTTGGCAATATGTCTCACTTAGTTAATGGAGGATCTGATAATGATCTTACAGACGAAGAGAACGTTCTTATGGACGCTGAATTTGGAGATTTGGAGTTTGATGAAGATCAAGAAGACGTTGACGTTACTGCAGCTGAAAAAGCAGCAGCAGAAGAAGTGAACTAATCACACTTAATGATAATGAGCTACCTTAACGGGTAGCTCTTTATTTTCTAATCAACCTTGAGTACACGCAAACAGTGTAGCTCATTGAATAAACACACATACAGTCATGTAGACTGAATAAACACACACAACCGTAGAGCCTGCTTATGCTTCTTCATAGCCTACTTAAGCTTCTACATAACCTTGAGCATCTGCTTAAGCTAATACATAAGGACTGAGTTATTAATAGGGGTAATTACCTATGAACACAATGCTACAATAACGAGATATGAAATCTCTAGACTTAAGCTGCGTAGCCAGTCCTTATAATATAATACATAACCTTGCAAGTTGGCAACAGTCTTAATTGACTACGCTGAAGGTTATAATAAAGGTGAGTAACCTATAGTGACTGTGTATTTACAGTTAAATGTAATTCAAGTGCAGACTTGACATTGTTGGCTTATCACTCAACCTAGTGATTGACCATTACACACACTATAGGTTTTACTCATTGATTAATAATACATAGCATAAACAATAAAATCATATAATCACTAAACATATAATCATGGATAAAAAAACAGATATAATTGTATCACAATATATACATAAAAAGGCATCTTCAATAATTAGAAATAATAAGATAATTGAAAAATGCTTTAAAGCAAACATATGTCCTTCATGTGGTAAAAATCTTATAGAATGGGAAAAAGAAAATGAAGATGAATTCTATTCTGGTGTAAAATGCCCTGATGACCATGTAAGCAAAACTACATTTCATGTTGAGTATGATAGTTTTGATGAATAACCACTAAAACACAAATAAAATGAAAATAGATCAAAGATTTACAGTAGGAGTAATATTAGGATTAATCTTAATAGTTATATTAGCTTGTAGTAACACAGCTACATCTAATTTAATTGAATATGACACAACGCTTAAAACTGTTGATGGTTGTGAATACGTGATAGCATCTCAAAACTGGGATAATATAGCAATGGTACATCATGCAAACTGTCATAATCCAATTCATAATAAACAATGATTGTACAAACTAAACAAGAACAATTAGATCAATTAAGAAATACAATTTCTAAAGGATCAATACATCCAGACAATGAGTTTCATATTCATATGACTATGAGGTATAATGAATTATTAACCGAATTAAATATACAATTATAATAAAATAAACATTGAACCTTTGTGAATATAATTCGACTAATAATCTTATTGAAATATCACATAAAGATTCTAATCCTGAATTTACAGGATGTTAAGCAAAGATAATACAGAAGCGACCCAACTAGAGAGGATCTGTAGATTATTAAGTTTAATTAACAGGATAATCCTGGAAGTGTTGTTCCCCTGAGGAGGGAATCATGGCGAGAAATTAGGATAATACTGTTCACATGTCCTACAACACAAATGTCTCAACATTATCTTTATGGTTCAATGTTTTTAATATAGTCCAAAACCCTTATGACTTTAAACTGTAACCTACCAGTAATGGTAAAGATTGTAATAAGAATTGCGTGCGGTTCGTAAACTTATATCTGAAGCTACTCAGTTCAGAGATTATTATAATTAGGAATAGATGCAACTGGTAATATCAATGACCATGAAAGTTAGCCAATTAAACTAAAAGTTCCCAGCGTGGTACATGGATTAGGAACTTTATTGATATTAAATGAGATATGTTGCTTAGTGAATTAAAAATAAGGCGCCAAGTCTAACTGAGATATAGAATTAGGGAAACTATTTAATGGTCTTAAACTCTATTAATTCACACTATTGGGAGTTCTCAGCAAAGTAGTTATTAATAGTAAAGCCTAGAATCCTTAAGGATATATTGAAATCTTTAGGTATAACTAAATGACCCTACTCTTATAGCACACCACTGATAAAGGTGTTATACTTATGTATATGAAATTGCTAATAAGAAAGGGTGCTAAACAAAAATTAATCAAATAACATTACTATGAAACATAAAGTAAAGGTAGTAATGCTACCAACAGAAGGTAAGAGTGGCTTACAATTAGCACCTGATGGCTCATTAAGGTTCACTGCAAATAATACTTGGGAATCTCAACACATATACGTCACAGTATCACAAGATGTTGGACCTATTAAATTTGGAGACTGGGTTTATAGCGTGAGGGGGTTTATAGGTATATTTGGGGAGTTTGAAGATTCTTATGAAGATGAATGTAAAAAAATCATAGCAACTACTGATCCTAAGCTTTTTGGCAAATATAATGAAAATATAAAATCAACTATATACTCAGAAAACTACAGAATGCCACAGCTACAGCAATCATTCTTAAAAGAATTTGTTGATAATCCTGATGAAGAATGGGAAGTTGAGTATGAAATAATAGGTCACTACAATAATGATAAATCTAGAAATTGGGAATCCAGACTCAAACTAAATCCTGACAATACTGTTAATATTACTTCTGTAGAAGAAAGGATGTATAGTGGAAAAAAGGTTAAAGTATTAATTAATAAAACTATTGACAAATGGAGATACGAAAAAGATACTGGTACAACTATTAGAAATAATTGGATTAAAGATAACTTAAAATAATTAACTCTTTGAATTGAAGATAAACAATAATATTAAATAATGTAATAATATCCTAAATTTAGTGTAAGACTAAATTAAACAAGATAATTGAGAATCTAACAATTGGACTGAAAAATTAATTAATATTGTTAAACTGTATCAGCAGTTGTGTTCCCGAAAGGGTATTAAATATTGTAGATGTGAAAATTGCTCCTTGTTCGACCTGCAAGGTATTAATATGAAGTTAAGGTAGTATTCATAGCGTAACAATCCCCATAACTGAAATTTGGGTCAAAGAGTTTTTTAATAGACAACAACTAAAACAAACAACATGAATAAATTATTTTTTAAACTAGAAAGAGATTTTAACAGTGACATTACTATTATATCTAATAATCATAAAGACTTAGAGGAACACTTAATATCTAATTATGATTTTTATACTGTTGAAGTTAAAGAGGATAGCGTTATAATAAAAGAGCGTGAAGGATATAAAAACGACATAGCTTCCTTAGAATGGGTTAAACATATTTAATTAATAACAATTAAAACAAACAACATGAAAAACATAAAATTAATAATAGTAGGAATTGTAATGTTATCAATAGGGTTAACATCCTTTATAAGCATGGAAGATTCAAGAATGAAACCACCTTATGAGCCAACTTATTGTGAAGGTTGGGAAGCAGGATATGTACAAGGATGGTGTTATGAAATACCTAATTGTATTAAGCCAGTTGTTCCAGTATGTCCAGTTGCTAAAGTTAATCAACATCTTTACATAGATGGTTACAACAGAGGTTTTTTAAAAGGTAAATCAAATAGATAAATAAACTAACAATTAAACAATGAAAACATTTATAACATTATTGCTATTACTTACAAGTTCAATAGCATTTTCTCAAGAACCTTGGAGAACATTAACATTCACTAACACAAGTGGATCAACTATTGATGGAGAATTCATGTCTATTACATCAGCTAACATTAGTTATGAACTTACTAATGATTTTTCTATAGAAAGTTGGACTGGATTTAATTATAACTTTAGACAAAACACAGGGTGGTTGTCTAGTCAAGCAACAATAAACAAAACTTACAATTCATTTAAAGTAGGTGTTGGTTTAATGTATAACTCAGGATTTGTAAATATTGTGCAGTCACCAACAAATCAAACATTTGGAGTCGTAACAATAAGTAAAAGATTTAAGTTATGAATGAGTTAACTACATTTTTTGTAGCATTTACTTTATTAGTTTTTATTGCAAATCATATCTTTACATGGAGAGCTTGGTTTACTTGGAAACCTGATGAGGTTACTAATGATGAAAAACCTTCTGTAGCAATATTAGTTCCTGCATTTAATGAAGAAGTTAATATAATTAAATCTATAGAAAGTATGCTTAGACAAGATTATGAAAATCTTACTATAATTGTTATAAACGATGGTTCCACTGACAACACATTTAATATAGTCAAAGATCATTTTAATATGATATATAATGATACAAATGTACACAAGCATAATAATATAGTGTTAGTTAATAAAGAAAATGGTGGAAAAGGTAGTGCATTAAATCTTGGATTTGAAAATACAAACGCTGAATGGGTTGTATGTGTTGATGGAGATACTATTCTTGAAAAACATGCAGTAACTACTATGATTTCTAAAAGACGAAAAGGTGTTGATGCAATAGCTTCAATGGTAGGTATTGTTAATGGATTAAAATTTGATGATAATCATGAAATTATAGAAAAAACAATACCAAAAGGTTTTTGGGCTAGAGTACAGTGGGCTGAATATAATAGAAGTTATTCTTTATTAAGACATTCTATGAAAGACTTAAATGCTGTTACTGTAATTCCAGGATGTTGTTCTATGTTATCAAGAAAAGCAATGTTAGAAACTGGTGGTTATAAAGATAATCATTTAGGTGAAGACATGGAAATAACATTAAATGTACACAGACAAGGTGGGGATGTTCAATTTCTATCTGAAACGTTATCTTGGACAGAAGCACCTGACAACATAAGAGATCTTGGTAAACAAAGAGTTAGATGGTTTAGAGGTGCATTACAATCTTTTATAGCATATAAAGACTTAATGTTTAGAAAAGAAAACAAGTTCTTTAGTTGGATTATACTACCTTATGTGTGGTTATCTGATATTTGTGGAGCTTGGATTGAATTAATAGGTTGGATTGTTGCTATATACACTATAGTTACTACATCTTATGATTTTACATTCTTCTTTATATTATGGGGATTCATAATGTTATGTCATTACATAAACTTAATGATGAGTATGTATTTTATACATAGAAAGTTAGATAAGACAAGCGGTAAGAAGATTATATTGCTCATAGCCTTGCTTGAAGGTGTAACATATCATTACCTTTACGTTTACTGGATGCTTAAAGCTCATATTATGGAATTATTTAGTGTAAAAAGAGAATGGAATAAATTAGACAGAAAAGGATTTTAACAATTAAAAACACAAACAATGAAAAACCTAATTTTATTATTACTATTACTACCACTAACTATGTTAGGACAAAGTAATATTGGTTTCAATGTAGCACAAGATTTAAAACTTGCTACAGTAGGAGACGACAAAGGAAATGATGCTTTTACAGCTAATTTCATTTTAAGAGCAGACCTGCAAGATAATCAAACAAAATATGGTTATTTAGTTGTTGGTGTAGAATATGAATATGCAAATTTAAAAGGCGGTGCTTACAATCGTTACTCAATGAACTTTGGATATACATTTAATCAGTTTACAATATTTAATAACAATAATTTTGAATTGACAATATTAGGTAACTATGGTATGACAGTCAGGACATTACAACAAGTAAATAAAGAAGTAAATGCAGCTTTTACTGGATTTGCAGGTTCAATGACATTATCATATCCTATAATTGAGAATTTAAAAGTTGTTGCAATTGGTCAGCTATCACATAGAGTAGATAAAAATACTTTATATGGTAGTGATGCTAATTATACCATACAAGGATTACAATTAGATGCTAGTGGTTTTGTTGGAATACAGTATGTTTTTAAGTTAAAACCTATTAGAAGATTTTAATAAATAAAAAACCACCTCAATGGGTGGCTATTTATATTAAATAAGAAATAATGATTGGTTGGTTAGGAAAGGATTAGATGGAGAGCCTGTAAAGGTCTCCCTAATCCTTTTTAAATCCTTTTACCCTCTAAATATTTATTATTTTACAACGACGAATGTAGAGGAGGTCAATTCATTGTAACTTATTTTAACAATACACAAAGTTACAAGAAATAAATGACATATGCAAGTTTTTAACACTTTATTTTATAATATATTATAATATTAGTTATACTATTATTTAATATAGTGTATAACAAAAAATAATATAGTATATTAAATAATAATAAACAGTTAAAAATCAACAAGATGGAAGGAATTGAAGCAATTTGGGTATTTGTAATAGTATGTGTTCTAATATATTTTAATAGAGATGAATAAATACTCTATCATAAAATAATATAGACTCTATTAAATAATAATATAGACTATTAAAAATTAATATAAACCTAACTTAAAACTGAAGAGTATATGATTACTATTAGATCACCAGTGTAAACTATTTATAATAAATAGATAAATATAATAATATAATAATAACTTAAATAATACAAAATGAAGAAATTCTTTTTTATGTGTATGCTCATGCTATCAATTGGTATGTATGCACAAACTGTAAGTAGTTTAGAAGAGACTACAACAGAGATTTCATCTGATGATTACTTACAGCAATTAACATCAGTAGATGGTGTTAAAACGCTTGTAAATAATCAAATTAAAGATGTTAAAACAATTATTAGTAATGAAGTCAGGCAAACAGTGTCTCAACAAATTGCTGATAATAAACAAGCTTTAATTAATAATTATCAACAAAATAGTTCTACAATAATAAATAATACAAAAGAAGAACTTAAAAATGTTAAAAAATCTATGATGAAAGACTATTATCCTGCCTTGAGTAATTGGTTTAGGACAAGTGTTAAAGAGTAGTAAATAATAAAAGAAAAGTATATAAAAAGCCTTTTGTTTATTAACAGAAGGCTTTTTTCATTTAAAACTAAAAGCAATGAAATCTTTTATAATTAAAATTAACAATAAAATAAATGATATACAAGACAGTATAGAATATTTATTAAAAGGAATTAAGTACAATTAAACAATATGGGCTTGACTGGTTTTGACAGCATGTAGATATTAAATGTTACAGTCGTGAGTGGTCACGTTAAACACTGTAGGTGAATTTTATAAACGGCAACGTAGATAATGATCAAGTAGAAGCTAATATGAGTGTTGTTCACAACATTTTAAATGACGTAAAGGTGTTAGACACTGATTACAATTTAGCAATGGTAGCATAATACCAATAGATGAAAAAAGGTTTGTAGTAATCTTATGCATAAATATATCACAGAAACCTTGAAAGACCCGAAATGTTATAGTCAGGTTAATAACCTGGTGAAAGACATAGTGAAGCTGTATGATATATTTATTTAGATTTCTTATTTAGATTAAAATAAGTGGTGGAGGTTATCTAGTTAGCTAGTTGACCCTATGTTGTGAAGAAAACACAATTAAATCTCATTGAAAAACTGTAATACGCATTTGATTGAACGTGTTTGGACGGGGGTTCGATTCCCCCCAGGTCCACTAATTAAATCATCCAGGGTTTTTCTCACTTTTATAGACTTGGGTAGGTTATGTAAAAAAGTGAAATAAATTGCAATTTTAAAAGAGGGGTTCTTGATTACTTTTGAGAACCTCTAATTTAAATATATATATAGTATTTATTAGCTCAGCCAGGTAGAGTGCTAATCTATATGATAAGGCTACCACTGACTATATAAGGAACTTATTTGTTTAAGTTGCTAGAATAGTTTATTATAGATAAATGCTTATAGACAGAAGTCACTGGTTCAAATCCAGTATAAATACTATTTTTTAATATTATTAATAACCAATAAATTAACAATCATGAAACAAAATCAATCAACTATTGCTATAATGGCAATTCAAAGAAAAGAAAGACTTCAAGAAGTTGGATCAATGAAGTACATAGGTGGAAGAAAAACCTGTAAATCAGTGAGAGTAATTGGAAGTAACGTAAGATTTAATAGAATAAATCAACGAATGAGAGCTGAATTAATACCAACACCTTTTAATCAATTAACAATGTAAAAATGGAAATAATAATAAGTTCAGGTCTATTATTTTTATTAGTTTTATATATATTATACATAAAGTTTTATAAAAATTGGTCACAAGAAAAAGAAGATACAAAAAAAGAACAGCTTTTAAGTAATCAATTAAAACAATACCAAGACGGAATACATATAATTAAACATAATAACCAGTATTATGTAGAAGATACTCTTAAACATTCTGGGTATTGTAATATTATAGACCCTCAAAGAAAAAAAAATGGTGAACATTATATTTGGGGTAATGAATACATAGTTAAGTACTGTTTAATAGACACAATAGAAGGAGCAGTAGAATTAAAAGAAGATTATATTAATCAAAAATTAAATCAAACAAAATGAAAAAAGTATTATTTATTGCAACAATGTTAATTAGTGGATTATCATTTGCACAAACACAACAGTCAACAAAGAAATCTCTTGAGACAACAGTAAGTGAATTAATTAGTGACACAGCTGATGGATTAAAATCTGCTGGTCAAACAACAAAAGAGTTATTCATGGATGCTATTGACATTATAATTGAAGAAGGTACTATTATAGTTACTCAATATATTATATTTACGTCTTTACAATTGTTTTTACCAATGCTTATTGGTTTAGTATTATTTTTTATAATTAGATGTAAAATATTACCGTTACTTACCATGAATTTATCTAAATACAATAAATTATTAAATAAATATAAAGAAACTAAAAATAGTTATAATCGTAGTGATAAACCTGTAGTTAAAGATTATAAATATTTTATTGGCATGCCATTATGTATAGTATATTTTACACTTAAATATATTAATGTTATGATTTTAGTTCTTATAATAGCTACACATATATTACCTTGGATTAAAATAACATTTATGCCAAAGTTATATTTATTTGAATTAATAACTGAAAAATTACTGTAAAATGAAAAAGGCGTCATCTATTCTTTTTAATGAAAGAAATAAATTATTAGGAAATCAATACAGGGAGACAGAAGAGTTAACTGAAGATAGCACTTTATTATTAACACAAGGTTTAACTTCAGATACAACTTTAAATTATATTAATATGAATACTGAAAATTCATATTTAAATAGAAAAGCAGCCCCTTTAAAAAAATACAAAGGATTTGCTGATAAATTTAAAGAAAATGAAGTTTACAATATGGAAGCTTTAAATTCAGTTGGTTTTGATTATAACTTAGAATTAAATCAATTATCAAAAGCTAGAGGTTATATTAGTGATGAACATGGTAAAGTAATAAATAAGTTCGTACAAGAAAATGATATAGCATTAAGTGAGCAATCATTTAGTATATTATGTGATAAAAAGTTTTTTAAAAGCGGTTCAGAAAATAAATTAATTGATAGATTTATTTTATGCTTTAGTGAAGATCGTTATCATGATTTAAATAATAAAAGTATTTTGATTCAAGTTACAGAATCTAAATTAGATTTTAACAAAAATAAAGTATGGATACCTATACTTGAAAGATGTTATGTATTTTTAATAGCTTTTTTATTTCTTTCTGTTCCGTTAGCTATATTTAATTGTCAAATAATATCTTTTTCAATGCTTATATTTATTTTTGTACTTGCTATACTTACATTTAATGGACATAAACAATCTTTTAATTTAAAAAACTAAAACAATGAATGAAATTAATAAAAAGTTTGGAATAATATTTTTAATAATGTGTACTGTATGGTACATATGTGGATCTTTTATTTATACTGAAAGAGAAAGGGAATATGAAAATGTAACTGAGTTATCTTGGGAGGAAGCTAGTAAAGTAATTAAAAATCCTGATACAAGTACTCTTTATTACAAACATGTTTATATAACTGAATTACAAACTAAAACTATGATGCCTTTTGTTTATGAAACTAAAGAAATTAGTAGAATTGTTAAGTATAAAAGTTAATTAACATTTAAAAATGATAACATAATACCATGGTGTTCAGTAGGTTTCTCTTTCCTACCTCTCTCAAAACAAGTACATACTTGAACGAACACTGTGGTATATTGTTATTAATAATTATAATATAAATTTAAAATGAAAAAAAATGAAACTATAGATGATAAGATCATAGAAAAGGTAATTAATGAACATAAAAAAATATTTGATGTAATAGAAAATACAGGTATTATAATTCTTGATAAAGGATATACTACTGTTAGAAAAAATAGTATTGATTTTAATATAGCTTTATTATATAATGAGCCTTCTAAAAATACATCAATTAATAGAGATTATGTTAGATTAAGAAAATATTTTAGATCTGTAAGTAATGACATTAACGAAACTGTATGGGTTTCTAAAACTGATTTACCTAATGAGGTATCTATAGATTTATTTTTCACTGTTAAAATATAAAAATGGATTTAATAGAAAACGCAAAAAAGAATGTAAATAATAGCAAAGATTATTATATTATAGAGACTAAAGAAACTACAAAAGAAGAGTTTGACATTACTACAAAAAGACAAGTTAGTAATTTGTTTAATGCTAAGTATAAAGCTTCAGCTTCATATAGTCCTAACTCTTGTGCAAGTTGTACTTTTTTAGAAATGGGAACTAATATATGTGCAAATTTTAAAGTTTCGGTATCCCCATTTTATATATGTGATGAATTCTTTGGATAAAATATTATATGAACAGTATAAGAAACAAAAAAAACAAATTAAATTTTAATAGAGTATCATTAATAATTAGAGATAATTTAAAAAACATTAAAGCTAGTGTGATTTATGAAAGGCAAGATGGATCTAAACAAATTAGAATTGTTAAAAAGGAATCTTTAATGAATGAAAAAAATATAAAAATTAGTGCATCTCAATATATTAATAATTTAAATGGCGTAAAGCATGATTTAAATGCGGTAGAATATACCGTTAACATTATAAAATAAACAAAATGGCAAAAGTATTCGTTTCAGGGTCTCCAGTAGGCTCTAATATAGTTAGATTTTCATCTAGAATGGTGGAAGTAGCTAACAAAAAAGTAGAACGTGTAAAAAGAACTACATGTGAAATTTTAGACAATAATAAAAATGTTATAGCATCTGCTTCAGTAAGAAGACTTTCAGATGACAATGATATAACTGACATTGGTAGAAAAAATGCTGCTAAAAAAGCATTAGATTCTATTGAAAATAAAGAAATTAAAAAAGAATTATACGGATGGTACATACCCCTTATGCAGCAAGTGGAAAGAAAACTTTAGATTTAAATACTGTAGCATATGTTAATATGATTAAACCTTATATGAATTTGTTTTCAGAATTTGTTGTTGAATCATGGACTATATCAGAAGATGATGTTCAAATGGCTTGTATATGGGCTAGTTTGCCTAAAAATGCTAAAAGTATTAACGCTTTTAAATTTGCTGAAAATTCAATAAATAAAGTGTTATCACAATTTGGAGATATACTTATAAGTAGATCAGATGATAAGGATAGTTATATATTACAGTTATATTATCAAAAACAAGACTCACCGTATTAAGGTGAGTTTCTGTTAGACTTTTCAATTAAAATAAATAAATATGAACAAAAAAAACTATTGAATATATGATTTAGAAACTTATAAAGACATGTTCCTGGCTTGTTTTAAAAACATAGAAACAGGAGAATTTAAACGGTATGAAATATCAAAATTTAAATCTGATATTAAAAAATTATATGCATTTCTTGAACAAAAAGAACTTACTTTAATTGGTTATAATAGTATAAATTTTGATTATCCAGTATTACATAATACAATACTTAAACGTAAAAGAAGGTGAACGTCAGAACAAATATATTATGAAGCTCAAAATGTTATAGATGCTGAATACTCTGCAATATGGTCAGATCAAGTTAAGATACCACAGATAGATCTATTCAGAATTAAGCACTATGACAACAAAGCACGTAGAACGTCTCTTAAATGGCTTGAATATGCTATGAGAATGGATGATATACGTGATCTTCCTTATCCACCAGGCGATTCTCTTACTAGAGAAATGATGGATGAAATTATATCTTATTGTGATCATGATGTTAATGCTACACATTTATTTTATGATTTATGTGAAAAAGATATTGCACTTAGAAAACAATTATCTGAAACTTATGGCTTAGATTTAGTAAACGCTAATGATCCTAAAATTGGTAGTGAAATATTTCTTGACTTATTAAGTAAAGAAATGGATGTTGACAAGAAAGAACTTAAAGAAAAAAGAACCTATAGAGAAAGCATTAGCTTTAACGAGATAATCCTTAATTATATAAAGTTTGATACTCTTGAAATGAATGAAGTTCTTTATGGATTTAAATCATACGTTGCAAAGGATACCAAAGGTGATTTTAAATTTACTGGTAAAATAGGTAATATTGAAAATGATTTTGGTCAAGGTGGTATTCATGGTTGTACAAAAGCAGGTGTGTATAAAAGCACTAAAGACAGAGTTATTATAGATATTGACGTTGCAAGTTTTTATCCTAACTTAGCTATTAACAATGGATTTAGACCATTACACTTAGGGAAAGCCTTTAGTAAGATATACAAAAGTATTTATGAACTTAGAAAAACTTTTCCTAAATCAGATCCACGTAACACAGCCTGTAAGCTTATGTTAAATGGTTCATTTGGTAAGATGAATGATGAATATAGTTTTTTATATGATCCTAAATGTTTATTATCTATTACACTTAATGGTCAACTACTTTTAGCTATGCTAATGGAAAAGATTAATAGTCGTGTAGATAATATAGAATTTCTTCAATCTAACACTGATGGTTTTACATTCTTAATTGACCGTGACAAAGTTGATTATATGAAAAAGATTGTTAGTGCTTGGGAAAAAAAGACTGAGTTAGTAATGGAGTATGCTATTTATGAAAAAATGGTAATTAGAGATGTTAACAATTATATGAGCATAACAGATGATGGAAAAATTAAATTTAAAGGTGCATTTGAAATGGATAAAGACTATAACAAAAACCATAGTAAAAGAATTGTATCTATTGCATTGGCTAATTATTTTATACATGCTTGTAGCCCTTTACATACCATTAAAAACCATCTTAAAGGAATTGATTATAGTTTTTGTAAAAACTATGGGGTACATGACTTTTGTGCTGGTGTAAAAATGACAGGTAAAAACGTTTTAGTTAGAAGAATTGTTAAAGACTATCAACCAGAGGATCATAAATTAGGTAAGGTAACTAGATATTATATTTCTAACAATGGTGACATGCTTGTTAAAAAGCTACCACCATTACCTGACAAAACACCTACTTATCAAATTAATATATTTGATGAAGTAGATGAGGGTGAGCGAGAATCAAATATTGAGGCTGGATATAATAGTATTGTATTTAATCAATACATAGAAAGTGATAGTTATGATATTAATTATGATTATTATTTAAGAGAAATAAATAAAATTATTAACGTTATAGAAAAATAAAATGGAAAAAGAAATTTGTAACCAATGTTTAGGTAGTAAGTCTTTTATGGCTGAAGGTAAAACACCTGAAGGCAGTAAAATGATATATCTTGAATGTAAATTATGCGATGAAGATGGTATGGTTGAAGTTGAAGATATCTTCCTAGAAGACAATGAATTAGAATATTAAATAAAATGAAAACATGAGAGATAGAAAAACTTTCATTTAATTTTACAGATTTAAAATTATTAAATATAAACATAAATGAGTTACTTTGTGTAATTAAAATATATCTTACTAATAATAAAATATATTTTGATTTTGATATGAGAAGAACATACATTGAGAGACTTCTTGATAAAGATTATATCATAAGAAACAAAACTGGTTTATATTTAAGAGATAAAGGTGAAAAACTCATTAAAATATTTGTTCAAATAGATATTGACAATGAAATTGATGATGAATTGAATGAAAGAGTAAAAGAGTTTAGATTGTTGTTTAAAAATATCCGTACTGGTTCTATGGGTAATTTACAATCAGTAAAAAAAAAGTTAGATCGATTTTTAACTGATAACAAAGATACTAGTTTTGAAGAAGTAATACAAGCTACGGAATTATACATAGAGCATTTTAATGGTGCTTTTAAGTATAGTCAAAGAGCAGATTATTTTATATATAAACAGAATCATAGAGGTGAAGAAACCTCTAATTTAGAAATATGGCTTGAAGAAGCTAGAAAAGAACCAGAGAACTCCGATTGGAGAACCAAATTAATATAATTTAAAAAAATGAGTAAATGGAAAGTGTTAGTTAATGAAGAACTTAGAACAATATCTTCTACTAGTGAAAGTGATCAAGAGCAGTACAGAGATATAAAAAAACAGATACATAGATCAATGGGTGTGAATAAAAAAACAAGGAGTAGACCTGATATACACATCATAAATAAAATAATATAATATAATGGAAAAAACATTATTCAATAGAGTACAGAAAGATTTACAAAATAGAAGAGAAAGATCTTTATCTGGAAAAAGTAATTGCATACCTTTTAATATGCCTAGATTTGAACAAGATTTAGCTGGTATTGAAAAAGGTAAGTATTACATAGTAACTGCTAATAGTAAAGTCGGTAGACGATTTGCCGCCTAGTATAGCAATATACTTTGAATAATTCCGAATTTAAATAATTTGTTAAATAATGTCAAAAATAAAAAAAATACCAAATAGAATAGATTTTCATTTTATTAACCTTGATAAACAAACGTTATTATATGATCACAAAAGAGGTTTTGCAACTTCTTGTTGGGATAAATATTTTCAAAGAAGAAATAATAATAAAGCAATTAAATGTGAATTAACATTAGTTTTTTTTGGTAATGAAAATAAGGAAATAAAAATTGAAGATTTAGATACTTTATCAACTTATATTGATAAATTTTCTGATATATTAAAATATGAAGAAAATAAAGTTTTAGGTGCAGGTTATAAGTTTACTTTTAAATCCTTAATGGGTAGAATGTATTTTATGAGAATAGTAAGGTCTTATATGCTTAAAGTAGGTTTTAAAGTATTGAATAAAACTTTAACATATCATCAACTATCTAAAAAAAACATATATGAATCTTTATATGTTGTTAATTGTTATTACGATATAATAGAATATAACATACTTAATATAAGAGAAATCAAAAATAATTATAAAGCTTTATTTCCGATGGCTTTTTATAACACTTTTAATTATTATAAAAAAATAATAAGTAATCAAGTAGGTGGGTCAACTACTTTTACTCTTCCTTTAACTAGAAGAAGAAATAAAAAAGAATGGATAAACTTATTAAATAGTAACATAGTTAATCATAGTGTACCTTTACATCAAACTAATTCAATAAGTCCAACTAAAGTTTTTGGAAAAAATGCTTCAGTTGATAATAGTACGATAAAAGCTACTGATGTTATTAAAAGAAATTTGATAGTTGAAATAGAGAAATTTAAAAATGTTGATAAATCAGACATATGTGGTTTTTCAAAAAAACTTAATTCATTTAATAAATTCGTAGAAAAACAAATTATTTAATAATTATATACATAAAAAATAATAGTATATAATTAAACGGGGAAACCCATTAAAACTTAAAGAAATGAAAGAAAATAATGGCAATCCCGTGCCGTCAATTGATATTAATATAATAAAAACTGAAACTTTTAAAATAGGAGATAATATATGCCATATAAAAAACTTTATGGTTGGTTTACCTTTATTTTTTAAAGCAACTGATTATGATGTAAAAGAATATTCAGGAAAAAATGGTATTTATTTATTAAAACAAAACGGTGTAGAGACTAACAAGGAACAACCTGTAAAATCCCAATGTTCTTGTAAAGAACCTCATTATGGATTTAAAAACATTGACGTCTGTACAGATTGCAATGGAATTAAAGATGATGAATATTGGAAAAGGTTGAAGAGATAGTCCGAACTATAAAAATAAAAAATTAATTATTAAAAATAAAAACAATGCCAAAATTAGTATTATGTATCAATCCTAAAAATTATAATCTTACAAGAGGGAATGAGTACGAAGTAGAAGTAGATCCAAATAATGCAAATAGATATTCATTAAGAAACGATCGTAATTTAAACAGTAGATATAACACAAATCTTTTTGTAGATGTTGTAGTAGCTCCACCTGTAGTAAGATTAAGTTTAGATAGAGTATTAGCGTCAGTTGAAGTTTCAAGAACAACTGCTATTTTTTCAGTTATTGAAGGTGAAAATTTATCGATAGAATTTCCAGGACCAGAATTATCAGGTCGTTTAACTATTAGCTGTGGTTTAAAACAATTATCAAACATAGGTTGTTACGATATTATTACTAGACGTGTTAATGAAGCTTATCAAAATATAGATGTAGCAGTAACTCGTAATGATGTTAATGCAATAGCAAATAAAATATTTTCTAGTATTTTAACATCTATTTTCTTATCTAGTAATACAGGTGGTATTATATCATCTACAAACACTAATTCTGATTATTTTGAAGAATTAAATGAAGTTATGATGACTTTTCCTGTTAGTGTATCTAGAGTTCATAATCCTAATTCTGGCAATGAAATAATCACTTATGTTTTTGATATGGAAGCTCAGAATAATATAAATCCTGAAGTTGATATGGAAGATGAAGATGGTGATCAAGACGATGAGGGTGATTTTGAAGACATTCTTTAATAATTAAAATTAAATTATAGAATACAGCAGAAATGACTGTATCCTAGTTTTTTAACTAGAGTAACAAATTAGAAATCACAAATAGCAGATTGAATGTTTATGTACAACCCTATAAGATATGTGCAAGAAAACAAAGACACTAAACTAAAGATATTTTATTTTTCTTTAGAAATGAGTGCCGAACAAAAGCTCAGACAAGCTATTTCTAATAAATTATACATGGAGACTAAGGGGGGAGTTAGAATCGACCCCCAAAGTCTTAGAAGTGTAAGGCAGCCTGTTGAAGATTCTATACTTAGTCAAATAGAAGGATATTCTGATTATTTTAAAGAGTTTGATAAAACTGTAACATTCATTGATAATATAAAAAACCCTTATGGGATTTATAAATTCATGGAGGATTACGCTGAACAAAATGGGGATACTCATTATAAAGAAAAAGTTTTTGAAAATACCAAAACTGGTGAAAAAAAAGTAAACAGGATATTTGATTATTATGAAGCTTATGATCCAGATGAATATGTTTTAATTATTATAGATCATATTTCTCTTATATCAAAAGAAAAGGAACATAGAAATCTACATGAATCAATAACTAAATTGTCTTCTGATTATTTAGTAAAATTGAGAAATAGATATAATTTTTCTCCTGTAGTAATACAACAGCAAAGTGCTGCACAAGAAGGTATAGAAAACATGAAAGCTAATCGTCTTAAACCTAGTTTAGATGGTCTTGCTGACAACAAATTGACTCAGCGTGATGCTGATGTTATATTAGGTTTATTTAGTCCTTATAGACATAGTATTAAACAATACCCTGAAAAGGGAGGTTATAATATTATGAAATTTAAAGATCAAATTAGATTTATGGAAATACTAGCATCAAGAGAAGGAGGGGGTAATTCATTATGCCCACTGTATTTTGATGGTGCTGTTAACTATTTTATGGAGTTACCATCACCTGACGAAACAAAAAAGATAGAACAAGTCTATCGTAAATTTTTAAAATAATGAAAAAATGAAGTTTAATAAAAAAGATTTCTGTTATAATGACAAGGGATTGATTAAAACAAAAATAATATGTTTTCAAAAGAATATCTAGGAGTAGTATTTAATACTGAGTCTATTGAGAATGAAAAAACTACAGAAAGTTTTTTTAATAAAGACAATAATCATATTCTTGAAAAAGGTAGTATAAGACATACTATTTTTGAGAATGATGAAGAAGACATTCCAACTACTACTATATCTAGAGAATATAGTGCTTTTGATGGTAGTCTTCAATACAAAGAACAAATAACAGTTGCTTCTAGTGTATTCAATGAGAGAAAAAAAATGATTGTAGGTGATATGAATATCACAGCTAGAATGAGTTTTTTAAGTAAAGAAATCAAAAAATATTCCGATAAAGAAAGTTATGAAATCTGTCAAGGAATGAAAGTTGAATTGGATAAATTAGAGCAGTTGTTAAAAAAAAAAGATAATGGCTAAAATAGATAAAACTTACCATGATCTGTTAAATAAAATTAAAGATGAAGGTTTTAAATATGAAGATCCTAATCGCAAAGGTGTATTTAGGTATCAAATACCAAGTTACCAATTGGTACACAATTTTAATGATGGTTTTCCCGCAATAACTACTAAAAAGTTATATTGGAAAGCTGTTGTTGGAGAATTACTTTGGTTTTTACGCGGTGATACTAATATTAAATATCTTTTAGATAATGATATTAATATTTGGAATAAGGATGCTTATAATTATTATTTAAATATTTGGAAAAAGCATGGTATTACTAGAGAACCTACTTCTTATGATAAATGGATTTCATCTATTAAAAATGGAAGTAAAAACTTTATTAATAATGTACAACATGGTGATTTAGGTAGAGTATATGGTACTCAATGGAGAAAATGGAAAGGTAAATTAGAATTAAAACGTGGTCCTAATACTTCTAGTGGTCATATAAAAGGAGATTTAGTCTTTAGTAAAATAGACCAAATATCTAATCTTATAAAAGGATTAAAAGAAACACCTATGGGTACTAAACACATAGTTACAGCTTGGAATCCTGCTGAATTAGATCGAATGGCTTTACCGCCTTGTCATTGGAGTTTTGAAATATTAGTTGAGCCTTTTGTAAAAAATTATGACGCTGCAGTTAATAGGTGGAAAAAATTAGGTAATAAAACAATACTACCTAAATATCAGTTTACTTTAAAATGGCATCAACGTAGTGTAGATACATTCCTTGGATTACCATTTAACATAGCTTCTTATGCAACTTTAGCACAGACCATAGGTAAGATGACTAATATGGTCCCTAAAGGTATTATAGGTGATTTAAGTAATGTACATATTTATGAATCTCATATGGATGCTGTTAATCAGCAATTGGGGAATGACACTGATAAATATGGTAAATGTGAATTAGATATTGCAGGAGGTGTATGTATCAATTTAGGTAGTAAAATGGATTTAGATAAAAAACTAAATTCAACAAAAATTAGTGATTTCACACTAAAAGGATATGAATCATATCCAGCGATACCAGCAGAGATGTTGGCTTATAATAAATAATAATTAAAACAAATAAAAATGAAATTAAATTTTTTAGAAATAGTAAAAAAGAAAAATTTGAACAGTATTGATGATATTAAACAATATTTAATAGGTAAAACAGCGACTGTTCTTGATAAGGAACATGGTCATAATTATGGAGAAATAGGTGAAACATTTAAAATCATAAAAGAGACTGATTTTAATACAGGGAGTTTATCTAGAGGTATTATTGGTGGTAATAATATTAAATATACTCAGTTTTCTGTAGATATTACAGAAAATAAAGAATATATTGTTGATTCTATTGAGAAATTAGAAAATAAAAAAAGTTTAATTGATGATGAACTAAAAAAAGAACATGCTAAACTTGCATTTCTTATAGAAAGTGAACTAGATGAACTTGATGAAGTGTCTTTTAAAATAGCTGCATCTCTAAATATTATAGAAAGTAAATCAATGTCAAAAGCTAAAAAAATTAAATTAATAAAAGATTTAATTAATATCTAATAGCATGAATTGTTTTAATTGTTATTATTATTTTTTTAATTTTTTTAATGAATTAGAAAGAAATTCAAACACTTCTTGCTGGGCAGGTATAAAGTCTGAAGAAGAGCAGATTAAAAGAAAATTAGGATACGGTGCATTTCACTGGGAGCATGTAGATTATATTTACATTAAGGTGCTAGAAAATAAAAATTATAAATTAGATAAAAACTCTTTAAAAAGAACAGTAAATTTAATAAATAATATTACAGAATGTAGCATAGTTAATTTAGATAATAAAACGTATGTAAATAGGGGGTCTATTGAACATTTTAATAATCAAGATGAAAATAAAAACGGTGAGTTTATTAAATATAAACTTTTAAAAAGAAAAAGTTATTCTAAGTCTGAATATTACTCTAAGAATTTAGTTTTATTAAATATAATTAGAATGTTATGGTATCAACCTCATCTTTTTAATTTAAAAGGATTTCATAAATCTATATTAAAAAGAGTACCTAGAGGAAAAGATAGCTTATGGTTTTTAATGGAGAATATTAGAATAAACATAGATTCTTCAAAAAAAACTAGAGGTAATTATGGAGATCATTCATGTATTTATCCAAAAATTATCCCTAAAACTAAAAAATGGTTTTTAGATTGTGATAAAACAAGCTGTCAAGTAATAATGATATCTAAAGGATAAAAATTTTAATAAGTCGGCAATGTCAACTTAACTTATTAAAATAATTAAATGGCACATTTAGTATTTATTGTTGGTGAATCAGGTGCTGGTAAATCAACAAGTCTTAGGACATTAAATCCTGACGAAACTGTAATCGTAAATACAGATCAAAAAGCACTACCTTTTAGAAAATATAAAGAAATTTATAATGAAGAAAAGGGAAACTATATACAAACCTCAAACATAATTGAAGTTGTTAAAAAGTTATCAGAAGCTAATAAAAATGATAAGATAAAAACAGTAATTGTAGACACATGGTCTAGAATTATGACTGATGCTGTTATGAGCAAAGAATTTAGAAATGCCAAGAATGGTATGCAAGCATGAGCTAATATGGCAGCTAATCAGTATAAACTTATTAATTATGTAAATGATACAATGAGAGATGATATTATTGTCTACTTTATGTGTCATCCAGAAAAGCATTATGATGACATGGGGACTTTAAATCAAAGAATAGCTGTTCAAGGTCAAATGATAAAACGTTTTGTACCTGAAAGCTTTAGTACTATTGTTTTGTATGCAGATGCTACAAAAGAACCAGGACAACCTACTTATTATAGGTTTAAAACTGAAACAGATGGTACTGAAACTTGTAAGACACCTATTGATATGTTTAAAGATATGTATATAGATAATGATCTCCAAGCCGTCAATGACGTTATAAGAGATTATGTAGATTAATTAGTTATTAGTTTGTAGTGAGAGTCAACAATGTCGTTAACTTTAACTTATAAATAAAAATAAATGATTGATTTAAATAGTTTTTCCGAAGATGCAAACACAGACGTGTCAATTTTCAACAATGGAAACGCAGGAAGAGTAGAAAATGTAACCGTTTCAGTAAAGAAAAAATCAGCAGAGGATAAAGCAAATTCTCCTGATTATAAAGTATTCTTAAAAGATGCTAATGGTGAAATGAATGAGGGTATTTACTATATCAAAGAGGGAGATAATGCTATTAAGTTTAAACTTAGTAGACTTATTCAAATGGCACAATGTGCTAATCCTGAAATGGTAGGTGTAGATTTACCTCAATTTCCAAGTTATGAAAAAGCAACTGATTTTCTAATGCAGAAAATTAATGAAGGTTCAAAAAAAGGAAATAAAGTAAACATTTTTGCAGCTTATGGTAATGAAGGTTATCCTAAGCAGTACTTAACATTAAGAGGTATCAACTTTATTGAGCCAGCATCTAAAACAGAAGATGCTTCAAGGCTTAATGTGGTAAATAGCTCTGATCCTAGTAAGTCTCAATATAACGACATTATGTTTAGACCTACTCCTGATAGTGACACAACCGAAGATGTATTTGCGGAAGATGCAACACCTTCTACGGAAGCAGAAGATGATTTTGGATTTTAATATAAATTCAATTTAAAATAACTAAGAGGAGGGGTAAAACCCTCCTTTTTTATAAAAACAAAAATGGTGATAGATTTAAATAAATATGTTAAAAAACCATTTATTAATAGAGAAGTATTATTAGAAAACATTAATGATTATGCTATATATTCTTATTATATAGGAAGTAGTGAACTTCATTTAAACAAAGCAATATCATCACCCCTTAGAGAAGACCCAACACCATCGTTCGGCTTCTATAAAAATAAAGAGGGTAAGATTTTATATAATGATTTTGTTAAAGGTGGAGGTGATTGTTTTATGTTTGTAAAACAAAAATTTGGTTACCTTAGATGGTTTGATGTATTTAGTAGAATTGCAATAGATTTTAATTTAAATACTAAATATTTATGTAATGAAAACTTAGTATCAGATACACCAAATAAAAAAATACTATATGATAATGATATAATTATTAAATCAAAAGAAAAATGTATAATTAATGTGAGTACAAGAGAATGGCAAAAACATGATTATCAATATTGGAACCAGTTTTCTATAGATAGTCAAATGCTTTCTTTGTATAATGTACTACCCGTTAAATATATTTTTTTAAACAATAAGCCTATAGCTGCTGATAAACATGCGTATGTTTATATAGAAACTAAAGATGGTTTTAAAACTTATAAGATATATCAACCTTATAGTAAATATAAATGGTTTACAAATAATGATAATTCTGTATGGCAAGGATGGACACAATTACCTGCTTTTGGTGAAAAACTAATTATAACTAAGTCTTTAAAAGATGTAATGTCAATTAGAGAAATTACTGGCTTAAACTGTATAGCTCTTCAAAATGAAAAAGCTATACCAAAAGATGTTATAATAGAAGATTTAAAAAGTAGATTTGATAATATATATGTGTTATTTGACAATGATTATGACAAACAAGAAAATTGGGGTCAAATCAATGCAAAACGTATATGTAGAGATCATATGTTAAAAAATATAGTAATAGAAAGAGAATATAAATCAAAAGATTTCTCTGATCTAGTTAAAAATCATAGTATGCACTTAGCAAAAAGTGTATTAAATTTAAAAATAAAATAAAATGGCAGAAAAAAATATTAATATTGCAGTATATGGAACACTTAGATCTGGTTTTCATAATCATAGAGTGCTCGGTGATTCAAAATTAGTAAGTCCTGGTTGGACTAAAGAAAAGTACAAATTAACAGCTAATGGAATTCCATTTGTTAATCCAAACGAAGCTTTGACTAAAGTAAAAGTAGAAGTTTATTCTGTAACTCCTAGTCAATTACCTGATGTTGATAGATTAGAAGGTTATAATCCTAATAATCATGATGATTCATGGTATAAACGCACTCTAATTAAAGTAGAATTAGATGATGGAAATGAAGTAGAAGCTTCTATTTATTTTTGTGAAAGAGATGGTAAAACATTGATTGAAAGTGGAGATTATGCAGATTACAAAAGATAAAATGTTATATAGTAGACTTCCTAAAGTAAAAAAAGTTGAAGATTATGTAGCTAATTTTTTTAATCAAGATAGAGGATTAATAACTTATGATAACATAGGGTTTTCTGGAACTTATTGTAAAGCTTGTTCAAGAACAATAGATGATATATATGTATTATGCAGAACTGCTTATGAAGGATTAACTTTCTATAAATTTATTAAAGCTTTTAAAAAAGCTGTTAAACAAAATAATATATATGGGGTTTATTGTCATAATATTAACAAAATAGTTTGGAGAAAAAGAGAAAATACTAAATATGCGGATAAAAGATACAGATATTTAATTAAATTAACTGATTACGGTCCATTTAAGTATGATTCTTTTTGGTATAATTCTAAACGTAATATAGAAAAACATGGTTATTCTAAAAATACATTAACTAGAGAACAAATAATTAAACTTTTTAAAAAAATATAATGGAAGCAAAAAAGAAAAAAATATATACAATGTTTAGACCTACTATTTATAGTAGACACCCTACACATTCTAACATAAGAAGAAAGAATAAAGCAATGGGTTTGCTACCTTTTAGATCTGTTGTAAGATTAGGTTCTACAACAGCTATCAATGATAGTATTAGTAAAGGTGGAAATAGAGTTGAGTTAAATACAGTTGATGCTATTCGTAACAGTAGTAGTAAACTTCGTATGAAAGATTGCTTTACTCAAAGTAATGTTAAAACAGCTGATTGGTTTAAAGCAGATAATAACTTAGAATCATTTTCTAAACAAATTATAAGTGGTAATGAAACAGTAATGCTTGAAGACATGCCTTTACCTTTAGTTGTTAAATCTTATTATGGTAGTAGGGGTCAGGGAAATTCTATTCTTAATACAATTGAAGAAGTTAGAAATTATTTAAGATCAGGTGTTAATCTTCAAAATCGTATTTTTGAACGTTATTATAATTACTCAAGAGAATATAGACTTCACGTTGATGCAAATGGATGTTTTTATACTTGTCGTAAAATGATGAAAAGAGATACCCCAGATGGAGATAAGTGGTTTAGAAACGATGCAAATTGTGTATGGATTACAGAAGATTCAGAAAGTGGATTGTTTGATAAACCAAGTAATTGGAATGATGTAGTAGTTGAATCAGTGAAAGCTTTAAAAGCTGTAGGGCTTGATTTTGGTGCTATTGATTTGAGAATACAATCAGCAACAGATGTTAAAGGTAATAGAAGGGAATCTCCTGATTTTATTGTAGTAGAAATAAACTCAGCACCAAGTTTTGGTGATGTTACAACACAGAAATATATTGAACATATACCTGTAATGCTTAAAAATAAATATAAAAATGGATAATTTAACTTTAGAAGAAACTATACAATTAGTAACATTATTTGAAGTAGGTATTAAAAATTGTAGAATATCTAATGACGGAAAATTGTTAAATAAATCTATAATTAAAAAATTAGATAATAATATTAAAAAACTAAATAAATAAAAAATGTCAAAAAAGAAAACATTAATAGGAATACTAGCTCATAACCATTTAGGTAAATACCAACCTGGTTATGGTCAAAACGCAGCTTATATTCATTTTGCAAGAAGCTTTAATGCTGATGTTATTATGATAGATGCGAATAATACAACTACTATACCTGTTGACTTATTGATATTACCAGGTGGTAGAGATGTTAACCCGTTAAGATATGGTCAAAAACCTCATTATATGACAGATTCTCCAGATATGGAATATGAGTCTTTTTATGATAAGAATATTGGAGGTATAAACGGTTATGTTGAACGCGCTAAAGAAGGTAAGACCGCTATTTATGGAATATGTGCAGGGTTTCAAAACTTAAATGTACATTTTAATGGTAGTATAATCCAGCATGTTCATAATAAAAAATCTAGTGAATGGAGAGGTGATTTAGTTGATGAATTGGAAACAGTTGTTGATAATTTCCCTAAAGATTACATTGGAGAAACAAGAATTTATGCTAGAAAAGATAGATTAAATTACAAGGATAATATTCCTTATACATTTAAAACTAATTCTATTCATCATCAAGCAATTAATGATGAAAATTTATCTAATGAATTTTTACCATTAGCATATGATAAAAAACATAGAAATATTGAATTTATGATTCATAAGAATCTACCTATTGCAGCAGAACAATCTCATCCAGAAGAAAGGAATGATCCTTTTGTAGCAATTGGTTTAATAAACACTTTACTAAATAGAATAGAAAAAAATGCCGAAAAAGAAAATTAAAATACTGACAATGTTTGATTACTACAGTAATCAATATAATAGGTTTTTTCTTGAATATTTTGATGTAGAACTTACCAATGATCCTAATGAAGAAGGCATTACGCTTGCTTTATTTACAGGTGGAGCAGATGTTAATCCTGATTATTATGGAGAAGCAATGGGAGTTAATACATTTATTAATAAACAAAGAGATACTTTAGAAGAAGAGATGTTTAATTCTCTTTCAAATGATATATTAAAAGTAGGTATATGTAGAGGTTCACAGTTTCTAACTGTAATGAGTGGTGGAAAACTTATTCAACATGTCACAGGACATGGACAATCTCATAATATAATTACAAAAGATGGTGTTATAATGGAGGTAACTTCTACTCATCATCAAATGATGTATCCTTTTGAAATGAAAAAAGAAGAATATGAGATTATTGCTCATGCTTCATCTTTTTTATCTGATAAATATTTAAATGGAGAAAATAGATCAATAGATCTACCTGATAATTTTGAAGAATGTGAAATAGTTAAATATAATAAGTTTAACTGTATTTGTGTACAAGGTCACCCAGAATTTGGACACGCAACAAAAGAGTTTAAAAATTACGTAATACAATTAATAGAAAATGAGTTACAAAAATAGTTATAAAAATTTAACAATAGGATCAGATCCAGAAATCTTTTTAAAAAACGAAGAAGATGACAGTTTATCTTCTGTAATAGGTATTTTTAATGCGGGCAAATTAGATCCTATGGATATAGGTAACGGTTGTTATGTTCAAGAAGATAATATCTTAGCTGAATTTAATATTCCACCCTGTACATCAAAAGAAGCGTTTTTAGAATCTATGAACTATGCTAAAGATTACATATCTTTAATTATAGCTCCTTTAAGTATGAAACTCCATTTTGCTAGTAGTGAAATGGCAACTGATGATATATTATTAGATGAAAAAGCTCATGTTTTTGGATGTGAGCCCTCTTATAATTCTATAACTGAAAATATGATTGAAATTGATCCTGATGAAATAGAAGGGATGAAAATGAGATCTGCTGGTTTTCATATTCACATAGGTTTTAACAATGATTATACTGATGTAAATGGTGATTTAATAGAAGTAGAAGCCACAGATGAAGAACGTGATCGAATAGTAATGTTTTTTGAATTAAATGTAACCTTACCTCTTCTATTAGAAGATGTAGATGATTATAATCGTAGAAAATTCTATGGTAAAATAGGTGACATGAGAGACAAGAAATATGGAGTTGAATGTAGGTCTTTAGGTGGATACTTTTTAAAAGATGATGACAGTATAGGTAAAATATGGGATCTTACGTTAAAAGCTGTTAAAATGGCTAAAGAAAGCACTATTTCTAATGAAGAATTACGTGCTGATATTTCAAAATATATAAATCCAAAAGAAGATTTAGATATTGGGAAAGTAAATGAATTATTAATTAAATATAAAAAAACAGAATATGTTAACAGCTAATATTATAATGCTTTATGTTATGTTTCAAATGTTGATGAATCTATTAAGTTCTAAAAAATCTAACACATTAGGTTGTGGTAATTTTGGATGGACTGGTGATGATGTTAAAAAATTCAACATGGATAAATTTAACATTCTAGGTATTATGAATGAAGACAGAGGTAAAAATTCATGTGGTGTTTATGTTGATGGAAAGCTTTATAAAGGTGATGATATAGGTGTTAATAATATAGCATTATATGGAGACATGATGAAAACGTTAAAGTTTCCTTCACCTAAAAAATTTCCTGTAATTATGGGACATACAAGAGCTGCTTCTAGAGGTGGTATAAAAAGTGTAGAAAATACACATCCTTTTATATTTAAAACTCCTGCTGGTGACAATTTTGTAGGTGCTCATAATGGAACGTTAGATAATCATACTTTTTTAGCTGATAGATATGACATTGAAAAAACTGATGATAATAATCGTTTAAAAGTAGATAGTGAAATACTTTTAGAAATTTTATCACAAACATCTGAAAATAACAAAAATGTAAGAGTTCTACAAGAGTATAAAGGTAGAGCAGCTTTAGTTATGTTTAATGAAAAAGAACCTGATGAAATGTGGTTTTGGAGAGGTAAATCTAAACAGCATGAATATGCTAGTGCAAAAGCAGAAGAAGAAAGACCTTTACATATATATATGCCAGAAACAGGTAGTATGTATTGGTCATCTGAGATTAGACCACTTGAAATGATTGCTAATAAAAAACATACTGATGACGATTGTAAAATATTATCGTTTAAAACAAATGTTTTATATAAAATTAAAGGTGGTGTTATTTCTGAAAGCTCTAGTATTGATAGAGAAAATAATAAGAAGTTTGCTACAACATATGAGTATAACACTTATATTAATTCTAAAAAGAGAAAGAACGGAAAGGATGATACTAAGAAAAAGGAAAATATCACTCCTGTAATTAGAATGGCACCTTCTACTTCAGATAGAAACGCTGAAATGTTTAATCAAAATAAAGACAGGCTTCCTACTACTGATTCTAACAATTTAAATAATTTTGAAAAGAAAATGTGTAAAAATATTTTCTATGAAAAAATTATAAGAGCTGGTGATGACGCTACTATTAATGATATTATCTATGAGAATTTAAGGTATAAACAAAACAACATTTTAGTAAAAGATGGTGTTTACATATATAGTACTCAAAAAGGTTTTATATTTTTAAGTGATTCTGTAAAAGTAGCAAGAACTAAAATTGCAAATTTCACTTTAAAAAATGAAAAAGATGAAAATGTATATTTTGGTAATCAAGAAAAATTAACTTTATTTTATATGATAAATGGAATATTGTTAGAAAAAGAACTTGATTATTTAACTACTATGGAAAAAGGTTCTGATAAATTTAGTATAAGTCAGCTTTCTCATATGAGTTTATATCCTGTTTGTAGATTAATAACTCCACTTCAATTAAAGACAGATAAAACAGATATTCTGCTTAATGAAAGAGGTTATTTTATAAACAAAATTATTAAAGATGCTTCTGTTTGTTCAATGCGTAAATTTTCACCTTTAGGTAGTACTTACACTTATACTGTTAAAAACGGTGATTTAGAAGATTCAACTTTTAGTATGTTACCTAATAGAATATGTTCTAGTTTTACAGTATTAAATGAAGGATCACATTTTGAAAGTGAAAATTTTGAATCAAATTTAGATGATGCTGTAACAAAGTATTCAACTACTGGTGAAGAATGGGATGATGATAACGAGGCTCTTTATGAATTATATACTGAATTTAATGAATCTTTATTGACTGCAATAGAAGCAGGTAGAAGAATAACTACAGAATTTGAAGGTGATTTAGATATGAATTTAGCTTTGTATGATTTTGTTGATGAATTAGACATAAACTATAGACCTATTAAAGATCATATTGAAAATATAATATTAGAAAGTTCAAATGATAGTGAAGAAGAAGAGGAAGAGGAAGACGAGATTACGATAAAAGGAGTTAAATCAGAAGAATGGGAAGATTATATTGGCAGTTAAACTATTTAAAATTATAATAATTAAACAATGAAAGTAAAAAATATTAAAGGTGACCTTGTTGATAGAGATGAATGCCAAAAAATAAAAGGTGAATATTATCAAAGAGGAGATACAAAAATTAAAAATAGTGGAGAGTGTTATTTAATTGATGGTAAATACCATAGATTTAATAATGGTCTTATTGAATATGATCATGAGCAAAATGAATATGTTCTTACAAATAAAATACCTTTAAGACGCGGTATTATTAGTTTTGATGAATTAGATAAGCCTGTAATGGGCTTTTTTAGTGCTAATCCTATTAATAACGTTAAAGTACATGTATTAAATGGTAGTATGAAAACTGCTATTAATTCTGATATTTTAATAGGTAAATATAAAGAATATTATCACAATGGTGAGTATTATCATAAGTCAGCAATGACAGATAAACAATTTAAATCTATTAAAAGACCACCAGTAAACAAGAAAGACTTGCAGTATGATAGTAGATTTGCAAGTAAACGTACTGAGCAAATTTATGCAAAGTACTATGAACCTAGTAAGGAAAATCATATGATTGATATGCTTGGTAATTTTCTTGATACAAATGGTATAACTTTTGGTGTAGAATTTGAAACTTCTACTGGTTATATACCTGGTAATTTATGTTATAAACATGGTTTACTAGCACTACAAGATGGTAGTATAGGTGGTTTAGAGTATGTTACAGTTCCTTTATCTGGTAAGAAAGGTTTATATAATTTAATGGATATTTGTGAGATATTAAAAGAAAGAACTAAATACGATTTTAATTGCTCTATGCATGTTCACATTGGTGGAATGAAAAGAAAAGTAGAAAATCTTACTGCTGTTAATAATATAGCATGTATGATTGAAGATGATGTTTATAAACTTCAGCCTTTTTATAAAAAAAGTTCTAAACAGTATGGAAAAGGAAAAGATTATAGTGCTCCTTTAAACAAAGAGTACTTTAAATATTTTTTAAATGATAAAATAAATCCTGAAAGTAAAGTATCTGGTATTTTTGAAGCTCTTTTTAGTTATTTATCTATGGGTAGAACTTTTGGTGAATATGATAATGATTTAAAAAATGTTAACACTCATCCATCAGATCCTAACAATAGATCTAAATGGAATATTAAACCTAGATATGCATGGTTTAATATTATACCTGTTATATTTACTAATAAACAAACTGTAGAATTTAGACAGCATAATAATACTTTTGACTTTTTTAAATTGTTTCATTTTATTTTAACATCTGCTATAGTAGTAGTTGCTGCAAATAAATATTCAGATAAATTTAATGATACTGAATTTCTTAAATCATTTAAGAATAAAAAAAGTCCGCTCTCTACTCTTATAGAGTATGTTACATCTAAAGATAAGAGTCTTATAAAAGACATTTCTGATGCTAATTTGCTTTATAATAAAGAAAGAGAAAAAGTAATGAAAACTATGAACGCTGAAGACCCTAAAGGTGAAAGTGAACATACTTATTATGAAAGTTTTACAAACAATGTAAATGGCTAAATTAAAAGGTGAAATTTTAGACTTTGATAAAGTATTTGGTTCTTGGGCTTCTAATAAAGAGTTTAGACACTTTTTAAACTCTGAGTATTTTAAAAAACTACTTATATTTGTAGATAAATCATATTCTACTGGTAAGTTATTTCCTAAAAAAAGAGATGTTTTTAAAATATTCAGAGATATTGCTTATAATGACATTAAAGTAATTATATTAGAAGACAAGCCTTATACTAGTGACAGGTCTATGGGATTAGCTTATGCTAATGATGATGATACTATAATAACATCTCCTTGTTTAGACAAGATAGTTGATGTAATAGAAAAAGATACTGATAAAATTATCATAAACTTTGATATAACATTAAAACATTGGGTTGAACAAGGTGTGTTTTTATATAATACCGATCTTACAACAGAAGCAGGTATGGTTAATACTCAATTAAATTTATGGAAACCTTTTACAGATTTTGTATTAAATTTTATAATTGATAATAACCCAGGTATAATTTTTTGTTTATGGGGATCTAAAAATTTATCTACATTTGATAAATTTATAAAAGAAGATAAGCTTAAATTTGCTTATAAATTAATAAGTGATCATCCAGTAGATTCAGTTAACAATAAAGCTATATGGAATTGTGAACATTTTAAACAAGTTAATGAAATATTAGAAAATCAAAATGGAAAAGAATTTTGTATTAAATGGGAATCAAATTAATTATGGAAACAACAGAAAGTAATAAACTTATAGCTGAATTTATGGGTTTAATACCTGTTGACAATAATGATAGTTTATATTGGTATCAAGTAAAAGATGAATTTTATATAAATAAAGATTTTAATTATAAAAATAAAGTACAATATACTACATCAGATATGCTACCTTATCATTTATCATGGGATTGGTTAATGCCAGTTGTTAAAAAAATAATTTCTATAATAAACGGAAGTGATTTTGAATCATATAATGATTGGGAAGATTATTATGTAGTATTTAATGAAGTAAGTTTTTTAGAGTTAACTTTAAAAGATTTATATGAAAATGTAGTAGAATTTATAAAATGGTATAATAAACAAAAAACAGAAATAAAAATGAAATAGAAAATGCTATTATTTTGCGAGGGAAGCGTTCCATCAAGTAAGAATGGACGTAGATGAACAGGTAAGCACTTTATTGCTTCTAAAGCCACACAAAAATGAAGAAAGGGAACTGCTTCATGGTGGAAAGACAATAAAGAATTATTTGTTAAATTAATAGAAGGAAAAGAAAAACCTTTAAAAATAGGTGTACATTTTGTAAGAGGGACTCATCATAAATATGATTGGGTTAATCCTTTACAAACTGTACAAGATGAAATGGTTGCTTATGGATGGATTGATGATGATAATGTAACTGAAATCATTCCTTTTCCTTTTAAAATACAAAAACAATATACTGGGTATAATAAAGAAAAACCTGGTTTTTATTTAAAAATATATTAAATAATGCTAAACAAAGATAAGGATTATCATTCCTATAGTTCTTTATATAAATTTATTGAAGAAGGTCCTAGTTCACTTATTACTGAACGTAAGATATCTTCAACAGGTTTAAATACTGGAAAAGGACTTGATGATTTTATGTATAATAATTTTGATGATAAATACTATGTTTCAGATGTGAATATAAAACTTACATCAATGGAAAATAAATTTATTGAAAGCATTCTTGTAGAAACTGAAGGTATGTTAAATGAAGAATCTTTAAACAAAGATGCTTTTGTTGACATTTGTAAAGAAATAATTGAAGAAAATAATTATTTTGCTACAGATAGAAAATCAAAAAGTACTTCAGATGAAAAAATTCAAGAAAGAATAGATAATGTAAAAGTTATACTTTTAGATAGACTTAAAGCTGGTAATAAACAAATAATTACACCGTCATTATATATAGATATTAATGACATGGCTAATAAGCTTAAGCAAGATAAAATTGTGTCTATATACTTTGACAATTCAAAAATGGAAGAGTATCAAAATTTAAATCAAATTACATTAGTTTTTGAGTTTAAAAATATTAAATTTAAAGGAGTTGTTGATAATATTCATATAGATCATAGATCTAAGACAATACAAGTAAATGATCTTAAATTTACATCTATGTCAAATAAAGAATTTATTAAAAGTTTTTTTAAATATAGATATGATATACAAGGATGTATATACACATTAGGTTTACAACATTACATAGAAGAAAATTTAGAGTTGCAAGATTATACAATATTAGAACCTAGTTTTATTATTGTAAACAAGCAAGAAAAGCCTATGTTGTATAGGCTTAAATGTAGTGATTTATATTCCACTTTTTATGGTTTTAGAAATGCTTTTGGTCGTACAGTTGATGGTATTGTTCAAATAGTTGAAGATATTCAATATCATATTGAAAATGATAGATTTGAATTTTCTAGAGAGTATTATAGTCATGGTTACGAAAGTTTAAATTTAAACAGAAGTGGTTCTGGAGATAGATTTAGATTTATTAGACCTCTTTATGAAAAGAAAGCGATTAAATTAATACAAGAAGAAGTAGAAGATAATAATGTTGATATTTTAGAAGAAGTAGAGCAAGCAATAGGAGTACCAAAAGCAGTAGGTCTTTCAGCTTTTGATAAGTATGTTAGTTCAACTGAAAAAAAATCAAATGAAAGAGTTAAACGTCAAATTGAAGAAATGCAAAAAAACGAGCAGTTGTTAAAACAAAGACAAGAATTTGAACAAAAAGAAAAAAGTTTAACTATGAAAGATAAATCCCCAGAAGGTATGATTAATAAAACTGAGTCTTTTTTTATTAGAGACTCATCTGATTCAAAAGTATGGTAATATGAAGAATAATATAAGTAAAATTTATGTTCTTCCTATATTATGTCAGTGAATTAACATAAACAGAAAGAACAAAATGTTTGTAAAAAATACCTATCTTTTTACAAATAGAGATATGAGGATAGGTAAGTTTTATGTAGAATGTAATTTTGATTATAAAGATATAAACTTTATAAAAAATGAAAGTATTTTTACAGATAATGAATTGTACGTTAAATCATATTCAATTGGTGAAAATGTTCTTTATGAATATAAAATACCAAAAGAATATGGTGACGACGTATTAAAATTAGTTAATGGAAAATATTCAGAGCTTTCAGAAGATTACAAGCTTATTATTACAGAATATTGAACTGAAATGTTTGGTCATATACCAGGTTTTATAAATAATAATATAAAACAAATAAAACATGTGTTTGATAAATCTGAAATATTAAGACAGAAACTACAAAAAGAATTAAATGTATTTATTAAAAAAGGTTCAGAACTTAAAGATAGTATTGATATACAATCAGAAACTTTTGAATTTAAAGAAGAAAATAAAATTACATTACAAAATATATCTGATATATTTTAACATAAACTTAATCCAGAAAAGAGAGATATGGAATATAGTAAATTACAACCGTTAATAGTACAATGAGGAGCAGATAAAGGTATTCTTGAAAAAGCAACACCTATGGCTCAAGCTATCAAAACATTAGAAGAAGTAAACGAACTTCTTGCCGCGATAAATAGTAACGACCAAGAGGAAATAAATGACGCTCTAGGTGATATATTGGTAACAATAATACTACAAGCAGAATTGCAAGGAGTCAACTTAGAAGAATGTTTAGAAGGTGCTTACAATATTATTAACAAACGCAAAGGTTCTATGATAAATGGAGTTTTTGTAAAACAAAATTAAAAAAAGAGAGATGAATAAAATTAAAACTAATACGGGATTTAAAGGAGTTAGTAAAAGAGCTGACAGAAATAACAAGTATGAAGCATGGATTAGCAATTCACGTTTAAAAGCTAAAGTACATGTTGGCACATTTGCTAAACTTAAAGATGCGGTAAATGCTCGCATGAACTATATGGAAAATCTTATATCATAATGAATATATTTGAGAAAAGAGAATCAGTATTGCCTTATGAGTATCCTGAGCTTCTTAAATATAAAGATGCTATAAGACATTCTTATTGAATTCATAGTGAATTTAATGTTACAGAAGATATTTCTGATTTTATGACTAAAGTTACAAGCAGTCAACGTGAAGCAATTAAGCGGTCCATGCTTGCAATTGCTCAAATAGAAGTGAATGTAAAAGCATTTTGGGGTGACTTGTATAAACGTTTACCAAAGTATGAAATTCAATCAGTAGGAGCTACATTTAGTGAGAGTGAAGCTAGGCACTTTGATGCTTATAAACACTTACTAGAAGTTCTTGGCTTGGAAGATGAATTTAAAACAATTACTAAAGTACCTGCAATTAAAGATAGGATAGCTTATCTTGAAAAATATCTTGATGGAACTAGAAGTAAAAGTGACAAGATGTACACTAAATCTGTCCTTTTATTTAGTTTATTTATAGAACATGTATCTTTGTTTAGTCAATTTCTTATAATGATGTCATTCAATAAAGAAGTTAACCTATTTAAAGGTGTAAGTAATATAGTAGAAGCAACCAGTAAAGAAGAAGATGTACATGGTAATTTTGGTATAGCAATAATTAATATTATAAAAAAAGAAAATCCTGAGTGGTTTGATGAAGAATTTGAAGGTATAATTAAATCTGCATGCGTCAAGGCTTATGAAGCCGAGTGTAAAGTACTTGATTGGATCTTTGAAAAAGGAGAGTTGGATTTCTTATCAAAGGAAACTATCTCTGAGTTCATTAAAAACAGGTTTAATAACAGCTTAGAAAGCATAGGAATGAGTAAGGCTTTTGAGGTCCAAACTGAAAAGCTAGAACCAACTATGTGGTTTGATGTTGAAATTAAATCAACTAAAGAAGGAGATTTCTTTTACAAAAAAAGTATTGATTATAATAAAAAATCAGAAAGTATTACAGAAGATGACCTCTTCTAACAAAACCCATTTATGGGTATTTATGTAATATTAATATCCATAAATGTTTAAATAACATTAATGGAAGTAAAGAGAGAAAAAAAAGAGAAATATTATTGGCTAAATGATGAAAGTAGAAAATTCTTGTCTAGAGGGTACCTTAAAGGTGAAACATCTCCAGAACAAAGAATTAAAGATATTGGAAATTACGCAGAAAAAATACTAGGAATAAAAGGATGGGCAGAAAAGTTTGAGAACTACATGTCACTAGGCTATTATAGTCTTTCAACTCCAGTTTGGTGTAATTTTGGATACGAAAAAGCTTTACCAATTAGCTGCTATGGATCTGACGTTGATGATACTATGGATAGTATTTTAAACGGTGCAAGAGAAATAGGAATGATGTCTAAATATGGTGGTGGTACATCAATGTATTTAGGTAATATAAGAAAACGTGGATCTGTAATATCAGGAGGTGGGCATGCCGACGGTCCTGTGCATTATGCTAAGATCTACGATACTATTATAGATAGATGTAAGCAAGGTGAATCAAGAAGAGGAGCATGTGCTCTTTATTTACCTGTTGAACATGACGATATAATGGAATTCCTTAAAATAGGTGATGAAGGTAATCCTATTCAGAATCTTCAATTTGGGGTCACAGTCACTGATGATTGGATGATATCAATGAAGGAAGGTAATTCTGATAAGAGAAAAATATGGGCTAAAATCATACAGAAACGTAGAGATTTTGGCTTTCCTTACATCATGTTTAAAGATAATTCTAATAACAATAGTCCATACAAAGAATTAGGTCTAGATATTAAAGCTAGTAATCTTTGTTCAGAAATACAGCTACCACAGGACACTTATAACAGTTTTGTTTGTTGTTTGGGTAGTATCAATCTGCTTCATTGGAAAAATATTGAGAAGACTGATGCTGTAGAAGTTTACATACAATTCCTTAACGCCGTGATAGAAGACTTTATAAAGAAGTCTGAGCACCTTCCTGGTATGAAGAGAGCGTGGAGATTTGCAAAAAACCATAGAGCCATCGGGCTTGGCGTACTAGGTTGGCATTCTTTCCTACAAAGTGAATTGTTAGAAGTAGATAGTCTGAAGGCTAAATATTGGAATAACGAAATATTTAAAACTATAAACGAAAGATCACAGAAAGCTAGTAAGTGGTGTCATGATTTCTTAAATATGAAATCTATCCGAGAAGGATATGCTAATACAACGGTAATGGCTATTGCACCAACTAAATCTAGTAGTTATATACTTGGACAAGTAAGTATGGGTATTGAACCAATAAAGTCCAATTATTTCATCAAAGATCTTGCTAAAACTAAATCTGTATATAAGAACGAAATGCTGAGACAGCAACTCCAGCAGTACAACTTAGATACACCAGAGGTTTGGAATAGCATATTAGATAATGATGGAAGTGTACAACACTTAGATTTCCCTACAAAAGAAGTTTTTAAATCATTTATAGAAATATCACCAAGAGAGCTTGTTTTGCAAGCAGCACAAAGACAAAAATATATTGATCAGTCACAATCATTAAATTTAATGATACACCCTTCAGTACCAGTAAAAGAAATAAATAAACTTTATATCTATGCTTGGGAAGAAGGAGTAAAGACCTTGTACTATCAATTTAGTCAAAGTGCAGCTCAAAGTTTTGCACGTGAAATAAATGAATGTGATACGTGTCATAGTTAAATAAACAATAAATTTAATGGGATGACGGGTTACCTTAATTGAGTAATGACTGCGTTGTAGACTAATGTACTTACAATCCATGGTGACTTTAAATTTATTAAAATCAGGTAATGCTGGGTGGGATGGTGGTAATAAAATATGAACAAAAAAGAAGTAATTGAAAAATTGCAAAAAAATAATTTATTATGGGAGAATTTCCAGAAGTGAACAATGATCCAGTCTATGGAAAAGGATTCTTATTGTTCTCAAGACGTAGAAAACTTTATTGCTTTAAAAACAACAGGCTTAAATACATACTGAGATTAGCAGTGAGATTTCACGAACGAATTAATAAACATAAACATAAATTGTAATATGGATAAAAGAAATGAAATCCAAAAAGATGCTTTAAATAAGTGAAAAAAAGCTGGTATGTGTGGTACTGTAGAAGTTAGTACAGGAGTTGGAAAAACTTTTATAGCATTACATGCATTACACTCAATGAATCCTAATGAGGATTTACACCTTTATTTAGCTGAAACAACAGAAAGAGAAAAAGATTTATTAAAGTCTATATCTTTGTTTGATAAAATATTTAAAGTGGATACAATGAAATCTTACAATATTAAATTTTATTGTTATCAGTCAGCTTATAGGTGAAAGAACAAAGAGTTTGGATTAGTAATTGCAGATGAGATTCATGATAGTCTCACTCCTTCTTATTCAAATTTTTATGAAAATAATAGTTATAAAGCTATTATAGGTCTTTCTGCAAAGATAGATGTCAAAACACAGTATGAAACTAGAAATGGTGATTTTTTATCAAAAGGAATATATCTTAATAAATATTGCCCTATTGTTTATAAATATACTATTGACGATGCAAGAGAAGACGATTTAAATAGAAATTTAAATATACATATTATATACAATCAGCTCGAAGAAATAGAAAAAACAGTAAAGGCTGGTAGTATTAAAAAACCGTTTTATCAAACAGAAAAAGAGGCATATGGTTATTGGTCTAAAAGATTAATGCAAAGTCAGTTTGTTGGTGATAAAACAAAACAAGATTTATTTGCACGTATTGCTATAAACAAAAGAGCAACATTGCTATATAATCTTGAATCAAAAGTAGAGGCTGTTAAATTATTAATATCATATCTTAAAAATACTATCATATTTGGTAACTCTTTAGATGCTTTATCAAAAGTAACAAAGAACGTTATATCATCTAGAAATAGCTCTGATATAAATGACAAAATAAGAAAAGATTTTGAAGATGGTAATTTAAATGAAATAGCAAGTTTTAAAGTATTAAAACAAGGTGCCAACATTAAAGGCTTAGATAATGTAATAGCAATGTCTTATTATAGCTCTGAGAAAGACTTAATACAACGTGCTGGACGTATCAGAAAAGACAATAAGGAAACGGGTGGTTTGTTTATATTTGTAACTAAAGATACCCAAGAAGAAAAATGGTATCAACGAATGATTAGCAACATTAACGCTTATAATGTAATTGAACATAATAACGTATATGATTGCATTAAACATATAAATAAATTAGAATAATGAAATTAAGACAGCATTACATACATCTTGATAACGCAAGTTTTATCAAGAGACCGAAATCAAAAAAGAAAGAAAATGAACAGCAAACAGTTCGACCAAATAGTCGATAAACGACTTAACTGAGTAAAAGAAATTCTTAGTGTTAAAGCTAAAGAATATAGAAGAAATGATAACCCATTTCATAATTTTGAAGTAGGAGCTATGATGACAAATGTATCTTCATTTAGAGTATTAGATAGTTTTCTATTAAAACATTTAATATCTTATAGAGATATGATGGATGATATTGACAATGGCAAGTTACCTAGTGAAGAACTAGTTAATGAAAAATTTGGAGATATTATTAATTATTTTATAATTCAAGAAGCTCAGTTTAAGAAATTAATAAATAAATAACAACAAAGCAGGTGTAAAAGCCTGCTTTTTTAATAAAAAAAATGAAAACAATTATAGAATGGTTAATAATACTATTTTTAAAGAAATTTAAATTAGTTACAAAAATAGAATTAACATCTCAAATTAATATTCTTGTTGATAAAAATATAGATTTACACAGACAAGTTGATTCATTAAATATAGTTATTGAAACACTTAGACATAATCCACCAAGAGAAGTAGGTTCTGATGATGCTATTTATAAAAACTTTGGTCAAAGAATGAATGTAATAAGGGCTATAAAATCCCCAACTAAAAACTGTCAATGGATATCTATTTATAATACTGAAAGTTTAATATCTAATCCAGATAATAGAGATGATATAATAAAACAAATTACTAAATATGGTAATAAAAAAATGGCATTGGTTGATGTAACAGGACGTAATGTAAAAGAAGTACATAATATATTTAAAAAAACACATACTGTTAATTTCCAAACAAATTATATGAACAGTAATGGTTCTGATATGTGTATTATAATGTTTAAACTTAAAAAATTATATATAGAAAAGTGGGATATTGATAATTCATGGCTTACTATAGGTGCTTTTGGTAATTATGGTAGATACAGTGATAATATAAGTTCACATATGCAAACTCCAACAACTAATAATACTCTTAGTAACTTAAGTAGAAAATTAAACAGAGGTTTTGGATCAAACTCAGTAAGTAATATACCTTGTGATACTACACATAATATTTATAAACAATTGCATAATGAAACAGATGATGAATATTTGTTAAGAACGGTCAAATTAAAAAGAGAAGATCATATAAATAGAATGAAATCAAATTTTAAACCTAATAATTATTAAAATGAAAAAATACAAATTAAAAAAATGGTATCCTGGTTGTGGTGATTCAAAAAAAGGTGATATTGTAAAACGAGATGGTGAAAAAAGTAATGTATATGAATCAGAAATTCCAACTTATTTTTCAAGATCACAAATAGAAAATAACCCAGAATACTGGCAACTATTATGCGACAAATGTAATAAACCAATTAAAAAGGGTGAAAATATTACTTTTATTAAAACTGATTGCGTTTGTAATAAAAAACCATTATTCACAACAGAAGACGGTGTTGATATATTTAAAGGTGATGAATATTGGAATGTAAATGTATTATTTAATATTAAGCATATACCTAATTGTTATAATTTTAGAACTGAAAAAGAATATGTACTATTTAATAGTTTAAATGATAATAACTGTTTTTCAACAAAAGAAGCTGCTGAAGAATATATTGATTCTAAAAAACCTACATTTATAATGACTACTGAAGATGGTAAAAAGTTATATTCTAATATGACTGAAACTTTATATGGAGTAACATTAAGTCCAGCTCATGTAGATGATACTATCTTAACAAAAGAATTTAAACAGGGTGTTGGTGATTTTAGAGGTTGGCGTAAATGGTTTTATGACACAGGTGCTGCAGAAGAATATCTTTTGTACAATAAACCTGTACTTTCTTTAATGGATGTTGCTGGTATATATGTAACAGCAAATCCAAATAGAAAAACACCTATTAAATATAGAAGTCAAAGAGACAGATTACTTAAACTAATAAAATCAAAATTATATGGTAAAGACAAGTAAAGTAGTAAGATTATTACTTGCTAAACATAATAAGCCTAAATTTAATATAACAAAAACTGTAGAGGAGTTAAATGAAGCCTCTACAGTTCTTTTGCAGCGTATTAACAAAGGTGATGGAGTATTAGATGAAAAGATTGTAGAAGAGCTTGCACATGCTCGTATAAGACTTGATTACATGATTAAAGTATTTGGTAAAGACAAAGTTCAAGCAGAAATTGACAAAAAAGAAAAGCATTTAATTAAAAAATACAAATAATGACTAAATTTTTAGTAGAAAAAAGAAAAATACTTGATGCAGAAGATGTATCATGGAAAGAAATACTACAACACGCTGTGGTTAATGCATTACATGGGTTAACAGCAGGTATTAGTATGGCATTTATTACATTGTTTGTATTAAATGTAGAATGGAAGTATGCAATTATGTTGTTTGTAATGTATGTAACATATAAACAATTTGATTCAAAAATACTTAATAGAAATAAGTATGTAACTAAACTTGGTAAAAATTATATATTTCCATTTCCAAGTGCTTTTGGTTTTGTATCAGGTGTATTTTTATCAACTTTAATATAAAAATATGAAAAATCACGAAATTGAATCAAGCTATATTGATTTTGATAGAATAGACGATTATGTAAACGAAGAAGTTTTTAATATATTAACACTAGTTATTTTATTAATTACATATATAATATTATGGCATTTTATACCTTTTAACTTTTTATTAATTCATTTTATTACATTTTTATATTTTGTTACTGATAAAAAAGTTTATAGTGATTTAATAGAAGCTGAATTAGTTCAACCTTGGTATATTAAATATAAGAAAGAAAAAATTATTAAAGATATTAAAAAGTATGAAATAGAAGATCAAATTGCAAATATTTTTAATAGAAAAAAAGACAATGTAATTGTTATACAAACAAGAAGTACTAGTGTTAAAATATATAAAAATCCTTTTGATAATTGTCAATCTATTAGTATAGCTAATTTTAAAAAAGTGTTAGATAATCAAGTATCATGGAAAAAAGTATTAAAAGAAATTCAATCAAAAGTGAATAAACGTCAAATAATAGTTGATATTAATCAAGAGTATAATAATTCTTTTAATAATTTTGCTCTAATGTATAATTTACAAGATGTTCAAAAAATGAACTATATTAGTAGTAATGGAAGTAGTATGATATTAATAAAATTTATAATAAATGATTAAAAAATATAGAAAATATAAGAAAGAAAAAGATTCATTTGAAGGATTATTTGTATTTATAGGAATATTCTTATTACTAATATTCTTAACTACAATTTGGACATATGCTATATTGCATATGGTACATGTTTTTGATGTAGAATAAAAAAAGCTCAGATCCTATTTGGAACTGAGCTTTTTTTTAGACTTTTCAATAAAAATGTTAGTTTGTAGTATTCTCTAAAAAATTAAATAATTCTTTTGGAGAACGTTCAAATTGTGCAATTACAGGAATAAGTTTTTTTGTTTTTATCCATGCTTTATATTCACCTCTATTTTTACCATTTTCGTATTCTTCAGTTACTGCCCAAGGCATTATTTGAGAAGCCCATGAATAAGTTTTTTCTAAAGTATTGAGAGCTACTGCTGGGGATCTAAATACACGTAAGTTTTCACCAGGATGATAGAATTGCATAAATTCAGATTGTTGTCTTCTAAATATGTAAGCTAGTGCAAACAATGTTTCATCATCATCACCGTCAGCAGCTGCATAAGTTAACATTGCAGCAGTTGCCATCATTACAGTTATTAAAACTTCAGCAACTACTTTACGCATATTAGATTTTTCCATGTCACTCATTTCATTAAAGTTTTGAGTGGCAATTTCAAGACTCATGTTTTTAATAGATGGTAAAAGTCCAGTTTTTATAAATCTAAATAAACTTGTATATATACCTTCATCAAATCTACCCATTTCAAAATCAAAAAACTTTTGTTCTCTAGTAAGTTCTGACTTATCTTTCATTGAATACATTACGCCTTTATATCTTCTTTGATAAGAAGACACCATCCACTTTCTAAACATCATAAACAACTTACCATACCATGATCTTTGTAAATGAGATTGAAATTTAGTGTCATATTGACCATGTAATTTAATAGTAATTTTACGTATTAATTGTTGATGGTGTATTTTACCTAATTTATTTAATGGTTGATTACTATGAGATGTACTATAAGCATGTTTATTTAACTCTAACTTAACCATTCCATTAGCATCAGTTTTCTTTTCATAAGCATCATAAAGACTCATTGCTTTCTCTTTAGTAACTACGTTACCTTCTGAATTTATAAATTGACCTTTTTCATTTTTAACTTTAATACCTGTCATTATAGCAATCATTAATGTTGATTGAGCATAATGTTCTCCCATTGCATTAAATGAATGTATAGCTCCTCTATTACCTAATGATCTTAATTTATGATTGTTTTCAAACGCTGTTTTTACAGCACTTGCATCACCCATTATATCAAATGTTTCAGCAAGTATATTTATTTTACTTGTATTAACAAAAGATCCTACGTCATCCATAATTCCTTTTATATCAGACCAGTATATTTTATCTGCTTTTAAAATATCTTTCATTGTATAAATGTCTCCACCTACACCTTCAATCATGTTTTGTAATTTAGCTTGTACTACGTTAGGTATTGCTGTAAGAACGTTAAAACCAAGCTGTAAATCAGCAGTAAAAGAAGCCACTGTATTTGATAATTGATTTATACTTATTTTACCATTAAGTATTTTACCAGAATATTTATCAGTAATTCCATACATTCTATTTTCAGTCATAGATAACATCTTTTTGTAAAGATTACTATCTATACCACCTATTTTTACTAAGTCACTTTGAGTAATGTTATGATCTTTTTTCATAGCATTAACAAAACCTTTAGCAAAAGAGTTTCTTTTTATAACTTTACTATTAGCTATTACATCTAATAATAAATCAACTTCTGCTTCTATAGTTTTCTTTTGTTCATATCCTTTTGACATTACAGAATCCATCAACAGCATTGTACCTAAATCATAAGATTGATCTTTTGCATCTATTTTATTTCTATAAAAAATAGGAATATTGTTTACTGGTTGATTATTAAGATCTGTGAGTGTTTTTTCATATAGTTTATTAAAGTCTTCTTCTTCTTTATTACCATACTGCTCATCATCTTTTCTATTTCTAACAAGATCTCCAGTTGCTGTTTTAATTGCATTACCCATTTCACCAGACAATATTTTATCTAGATTTGATTGAGTAACACCATGCATTTTTATAAATATAGGACCATCTTGAATAGGTTGCTTTAACAAACTTTTAAGATTATTAGTCATTCTATCATTCTGTTTTAATTGTTTAATAAAAACATCATAGAAATCTTTTTGTTTTCCAGAAAGACTGTTGTATTTAGGATTTAACCATTTACTTATAGGTATTCCTTTATTAGTATTATTTTTTAACCACTCTCTTTTCTTTTTTGTTGCTTTTATATGTTCTTTTGTACCATAATCAAGCTCATTAAGTTGGATATCAAAGTTTTCAAGTATATCATTAAATTCACCCTTATATTTAGTTAAATAATATTGATTATCTTTAGTTTCATCTAACATAAAACTAAACTTTTCTTTATTTGATTTACCAGCAAATTTAGCGTCTCTTACTAATACAGCAAGTTCATTTCTTTTACCCATTGCATATTCACGAACATCAGAATCTACTGTATCAAATTTTTCACTTAATATATTTAAAAAAGTAGAATCTATGTCTTTTTCAGTGTTTAAATTAAGACCAAAAAGACTAATGTCCATTTGAATAACATCAAGCCCTTTTCTTGTTCTAGCTTCTTTTTCAGCTTTTATTGAATCTGCATTTTCATTAATTTTATTTTGAACATATTCACCTTCAGTTACACCAAAAGGTTTTCTTTCTTTATATTCTTTTTTAAAAGATTCTTCAAACTCAAGATCTATTTCTTTATTATGAGGTGCAAGCAAAGGTGTAAGAACATCTTTAGCTGCTAGGGTTATTGATTTAGAAAGATTTTCATATTTTGAAGATACACCATCTAATGCATAACTTAAATCTCTATATTCTTTCTGTTCTAAATCACCATATCTATTTAAGTTTTCAAGAATCTCTCTAATTTGTTCTGTGTTTGAAAATACAGACATATAAGATTTCATTCTGCTTAAATAATCAGTACTTGGATTTTTTTTATTTTTCAAACTTCCATATAATGTATTTAATTCATCTTTTGAAAGTTCTATAAAATATATAATTGCTTTTTTAGCACTAGCTTTTTCAAGTTGCTTTATTTGATTCTGTATTGCATCGTATTTTTCTTTATAAGTATCACCTTTAACACTAGCTGATTTTTTTCTTACATTTTCTAGATTATTATACATTACAGCTAATAAATCTTTTACGTTTGTAAGATCTTTTTTAAGATCAGATTTAATTTCTTTTTCAGTCTTAATCTTTTTTTCAAAAACTTTATTAAGAGGTGATTCCTCATTAGTTTGATATTCTTCTGATGCTATATCTATAACTGAATCTACAATTTCTTGTACTTTCATTGGTTGATATTGCTCTTCTCTTAATCCAAAAAACTGCTTTATTGCATCAAGTATTCTTTGAAAAACATTTCTATCCCCTTGTACTTGCTTTAGCTTATTTCTAAAAGCTTTATTAGTCATTATTTCAGCTACAAATTCTTCAACTGATGTAAATCCATAATTGTCATTATATAAATCACTATACTCAGCAGCATTACTATAATAAGTAAACGCTTCTTGAATATCATTTCTAAACTGTATTTGTTTATCTGATTTAGCTTGATTTAAACTATTTACAGTCATGTCATGCACTATCTCGTGTAAAACAGACTCTATAGCATAATAAAGATTAGCGTCTCCTACAGTGTCTTTATTAATTCTAATAGTACGAGTAAGAGAATCATATTCAGCATAAGTTTCTTCTCCGTTTTTTAATGCAGCAGAAGTAACCCATTTTATTTTAGCTCTAGTAGGTAAAGCAGCTTTTATTAATCTTTGAGCTTCTTTATTTAAATCTATATCTGGATTGTTGAATAAGTTTCTTAACCATTCATTAGCTGTAATAGGTTTATAACTACCATTAAATAATTTATTTAATACTTGATTCTTATTTTCATTAACTTCTTCTTGTGTTAAATCGTCAGATGGAGCTATTGATAAGTCAGAATTGTTAAATAAAAATTCTTTATATGTTTTTTTAAGTGCTTGCTGTTCTTCAATTCTTTTTTCAAAAGATTTTGGGTTTTTTTTAGACTTTTCAATATAGTGATCAACAAGCTCATCGCTTACATTAGTTTGAACACTAGCTGGCATATCATTATCTTCAGCTTTTTTATAATTTAATAACTTAAATTTAAATTTATCATTGAGTTCTTTAATTTGATCAAGGTTCTCTTTATTGAAAGCTTTTGTAACAAGAGCAAACCCTGTATCAGTAAATGATGCAAGGTTATCCACTCTTTCTTTAATATTTCTATTGATGTACTTTTGTACGTCTAATTTACACTTCATAATTTTATTTTAACAATTATCTTCTTCGTCTTCTGTTGGTTCACTAGTAAATGGATCTTCGTTAGAAAATAAATCTAACTGACTAGTTTGTTCTTGTTCTTTTTTATTTTGAGATTCAGTAATTAATTTATCATACTTATCATAAACCTCTTTAGCTTTTTGATTATTAGAAGCATTAACCTTATCAACATCTATTTTTCCATCAGTTATAAAGTCAGTAGCATTTAAACCATTGTCTTTAAACTCTTGAATTTCCTGTTGTCTTAATGTTTCTATACTTTCTTCTTGTAAAGATACAACATTTTCTTGATTTACAATAGTTTCTGCGATTTCATTTATACTATTTTTAAATATAAAATCTTCTAAGCCTTCTACACTTCTTAATCTGTTATCCTCACCATATGATGCTGTCATATAAGCAGGCATAAATTCATGAGATTTTGATATTGCTTTTACTACAGATACAATACTTTTATCTGAAACATTATCTTTATTATCTCTAAAAGATGAAACCCTAGTGTTATATTCTTTATAATGAACTTTAGATTTTTTATTTTTATAACCTCTAGCTTCTATTTTTTGATAAATGGGTCTTGATACTTTTTTACCATTGCTTATATAAGTCATATTACCTTTATATTCTAATATAGTAGGTAATGCAGCTTCTGCGTTTTGATCAATACTACTGTCTTGACCAGCATCCATATAATTAAATGCTTCATCTTCTAGATCTTCATTTATTTTTAAATAAGGAGCATAAGAAACACTTTCCATATCTATAGAACCATCTCTATTTGTTCTAGAAGCAACTCTATAATTACTTAACTTGTATTCATTAGTTAAAACAAGTAAATCTTTAGATGATTTAGCATTAGTTAAACTAGATCTATCTACAGTTAATATTGCAACGTTGTCATCATAGTTATTCTGAACATATTGCTTATGAAAATTACTCATATAACTAGAGTTATTCATTGCAATTAATTCTTGTTTTATAAACCCTTCTATTGATTGAAAGCTATTACTACCAATTTTATGGTGTTGTAAAAAGAATTCATGAGGTATCATTTCATTAAAATCAATTAATGATTGATTAAATCCTGTCATTGCAAATGATGATTTTATAATATCAATAGCAAGACTTTTGTCTTTTTTGTATATATCATAAAAAGCATTTGACATATTATCTTTAGTACCTGTTGGTATTCTACCTATATCTAAACCAAATGAATCTTTATAAAATGTTAAAGCTTGAACAAAAGCATTTGGAAATTCTTTATCTTCGTTGTTTTTATATTCAATTAATCTAGATTTAACACCTTTAACAAATACAAGGGGTGACCCTTCCATTTTAAATAAAGGATATTTAGACATAAGTGAAGTATATAAATCTTTACTTAGTCTATTAATAAATTCTTTATTTGTAGCTCTACCCATTGAACCACCTCTTGATCTAGGTGTATTCATAGAAATTTCATTTACTACATTTAAAAAAGCTTTATTTGCACTAAGAAATAAATCTTCATTTGCATTTAATATATCAGATGCAAAAAATACAGAATTTTTTAATTGACTACCAAGAGATGTTAATTTACCATTTCTTACATATTTCTGTCTATGACCATTTAAACCACCTGCGTTATATTCATTATTAAATATATTTATAAGATTGTTTTGATAAATCATCATATCATTAAAATCTCTACCTGATCCTAATGTATCAAACCTTGAAAGATTAACAGATGCATCTAGTTTTTTAGATTGTTCTTGAAATTCTTTAAAAGTTAATAATAACTCTATTTCTTGCATTGCAGAAACGTTATCTTCTGTTTTATCATAAGATTCTATAAGATCTGAATAATTATATATATTTCTTTTGTTTTTTGTTATATTAGCTAGAGTTTTTCTTATTACAGACTTATCTTGAGTTCCCGCATATTTACTAATTTTTTTATTTAACAATATATCAAATGCTGACATACCACTGTTAGCTTTGTCTTTCTCTATTGATATTGATTCATAATCTTTAACAAATTTAGATAGTTCTTTTAACACTGGTTGTCCTATAAAAGCATCTGTCCAATAAGGATGTACACCTGCTCTAGTAAGCATAAATGCTGTACTTGAAGTGTATGTATTATAATTTCCTTTTTCTATATAAGGATCTTTTGCATTATCAACAAATGCATTCATAAAAGAAGATATTGTATCTCCTATTTTAAATGATTTAATTGTTTTCCATGATACTTTTTCATTTTCTCCTTTATTTTTGTTAATTCTTTCAGCTGCTGCCTTAGCATCTTTATCGCTTAGTTCAACAGATAATGAAGTCCCATTTTCTGGATTAGTATCAAATACAGTTTCTTCATTTTTTTCATAACCTACACCTAAGTAATAATTATAAAAAGATAAATTAACTTTATTATCTTTAGATATATTATGATCTACTGCCATGTTAGCAGATATACCTACACCTGATTTACCAAGCATGTAAGTGTTTTTTAAACCTAGTTGATATAGACCATCATAAAACTTAAAATTCTCGTTAGAATCTTGAGTTTCATTCATTGACTTTATATGATTCTGTAAATAATCAAAATCAATAGGTTTTATTAAATCAGTATAAGTATCTTTATTTGTAAGTACTGCCCAGTATGCATCAAAAAGCATATTATTCATTCCTTTTGTAGAATCTTTATTAGATTTAGTTTTTACTAATTTATATATTTTACCTATTCCGTATTCTTTTACGTATTGATTATATAATTCAATATCTTGTTTTTTAAGAAATACCTCATTTACATATTCTTCAAATGGATTTTCTAAATATTCTATTGAATCGTCAGTATAACCATCTTCTTTTAATTCCTCTTTAATTTCAGTTAAAGTATAATCATTTCTTTTTAAAAATGATATTGCTGAATTTGTTGATTCTTTAGAATATAATGTTTTAAATTCAGGTAACATTACATACATTTTATCAATGTCAAAATCACTACCTGTTTTAGTAGTAATTTCAGAGTATGCTACAACCGTATCATTCATATGTGGAGGTAATATACCCACAATCTCTAAAGCATCATTAGAACTCATCCCCTGGTTAGGAATACGGTATCCAATAGCTTTTAATAGATTTGAATCTATTTTTTCTAATAATTCCTTTCTTTCCATACTCCTATAATTAGGAATATGTTTTGCTATATCTGAATGTGATATAAATATTTGACCAGGTCTTTGTTTAAGAACACCTTTTTTATCTCTATAGATAGTAGGTGGTTTTAAACCAGTTTCTTGATCTACAAGCCAGGTAACACCATTTTCATTTGCTGTTTTTTGATCAAGTGCATAATTAGACATTTGTATAAATGACCCACCGTTTGTTTTAATATTACTTGCTGATTTTCTAATTTTAGCAAAAAATATTGAATACAATTTATTTTTTAAAGCAGGCATTGCCTCAAAAGGTATTTGCTTTCTAACAGCATCTTTTACATCTTGAGTATATTGATCTGGGTTATCATCTATTTCACTTTGTACTATTTCATATAAAGCATCTTTATCTATTTTATTTTCATTATCTTTACCTAGCATTAAACTAAGTTTGTCTGTACCATTATTAGACAATGAAGATATTATATCATTAATGTGATCTACAATTGCATTACCATCCATGTCAACACCATCTACATCATATATACTATCTGATAAAACAGTTGAGTATATATTTTTTTGTATTTGACTACCTAATAAAGTTTGCTTCATTAGTTTTATTGGAAGATCTTGTTGTAATTTCCATTCTGAATTATTTAAAACTTGCTTGTTAAGTACAGCACCTTCACCCATTTTACTAGGTATTTTAGCACCAACTTTTACACCATCAAGCGTTACTGCTTCATGTATTTGATCTTTAAATGGAAGTTCGTTACTATTTTCATCTTTAGTCATTGAATCATAAAGGTATTGTAATTCATTACCTTTAACAAGCATAGGTGATAACACAGCTTGTGAGTATTTTATATATGTAGGTACATTATCAACTACCCCAAAGTAAACACCTTTTAATGGCTGGGCAGAAAGTTTCAATTCCTTAACGGTAAAGTCTTCTGTATTTTTACCCATCATCTTGTCATATACAACATCATGAGCTGAAGACCACCCTTTACCTGTTCTTTCTATAATAAACTTCCATCTCTGTGGAGTTATCCATCCTTGTGCATCTGTTTGGTTTACACCTTCTTTATAAGCACCTATTATATCTGCTAGTTCTTCTTCTGTAATATTTTTATTAACATCTCTTATTGATTGTTCTAAATCATTATAAAATTCAGAGCCTATAATTTGATTTTCTACAACAGCCATGTTAAATTTACCATCACCATCTGTAATACCAAGTCTTAATTGAGTACCATCAGTATAAGTAGCTGGTACACGTTTAAAGAAATCAACCATGTTTTTATAATAAGCTGGATCTCCTGTAAAAAGTTTAGTGTATTCAACATTAGCTATTATACTATTTAAAGTATAATCAGAAATAAGTTGATATATAGAAGGTTGTGTAAATACACCTTTTTCAACATTGTATGTAGCTTGTACATCTCTACTTATTGCATTTATTTTATACTTGTTATTACCAAGTTTAGTTATTACACCTTGTTGTATTAATGTAGATACATTTGAAACGACTCTCTTTTTCATCATTTCATTAATGATGTCTTTTATAATCTTTTTTTGATCTTCATTTATAGAATCTTTACCATATGCATCTTTTACACTACCGTCAGAGTTAAACAAATTAGACCCTGCCATTTTTTCTTGTAAACTAGTGTAATTTATCTCAGGTGTTATTTGAGATTTAAAAGCTTCTCCTAATAGATTACCTTTATCATCCCTTATACCATAGTTGTTGTTTTCTGAATTAGTTTCATCTATTACTATATTAGCAGCTTTTACGTGAAAGTGAACATTTAATTTTCTATATTGTTTTACTTTTTCTTCACTAGAAAGAGCCTCAAAAGCTTTTATAGTTTCACGAGCTTCTACCATTCTATTAAACTCATCAGTAAAATAACCAAAAAATATGTTTTTAGTTTTTTCTGAAAAAATTAATGATTTTTTAAATGTTTCAGACTCACTTATTTCCATTTCACTTAAAGTATCATCTACAAAATAACTAAGAGCAAGTTCAAAAGAAGTAGATTTATCAGCTGGTACAATAGTTGCATATAAAGAAGCTTTCTTTTTAGTAAGAACACCACTTTCGTCTTTTATGCTACCTTGCATAACTTTATTAATTCTATCAATAGTTTGATCTACTATTGATATATTTTTATTATCAGTAGCAGAAGCTATATTATTTGAATCTTGATATTGTAGCATTCTACCAATATAAAAATCATTTATTCTTTTATTTGATTTTATTAATCTATTTTTTGGATCATATACATATTCATTTTCTTCATCAACTTCTTCAGCTAAAAGATATTCTATCCATTGACTGTTTTTATTAATTGTATTTTTTTGAATCTCTTTAAGCATATCAGGATTCTCTTTTATCATAGCTACTGCATTAGATAAATAAGAAGGGTTTCCGTAAGCCCAAAACATTTTATTCATACTGTAAACAGTAGAATCTTTTATATCTGATTGATTAACAGCTACATACTCAGCTAACTCATCAAAAAGTCTAGATTTGTTATTTTCTACAAAAGCATAATTTTCTACAAGTTTATTATTTTTAAGATCAATTATACTTTGTTGTATTGATTTATTTAAATTATCAATATTAAGTTTTACTTGTTGTCTATATTCTAACGTAGATAAATTAGGTTCTACATTATTTATAATAGCAAATATAACATTTTTAGTTACACTGTTTAAACCTATATCATTTAAAATGTTTAAACTACCTAAAGAATCTTTTGTACCAAATACAGCTCTACTAACGTACTTATTAAATTGCTCAACAGATACAGTAGACAAATCTTTACCACTAAAAATAGCAGTGGAGTTTTTAGTAACTTTAGACATCTTAGTTATTAACTGAGATACCATTTTATCATCTAATTTACCATCAACAGTAAATATAGCATTAAACATTTCTTGCCAGTTCTTTGTTATCTTAGATTCTATACTAGTTTGATTAGCAGCATCAAAAGTTTTAAATTTACCTTCCTTTATATTATTATCAGATACAATATGTTTATTTTTAGAATGCATCATAGCAGCTACAAACTCACTCCTTTTGTTTTCATCTACACTATCTAATGTATTAACTAAGTCTCTATAATAAGGTTTGTTAACTGATTTTTCAAGTAATATAACTCTCATTGTTTTATATAAATCAGTCACTCCGTCTACTTCTTGTGATGTTACAAGATCAGATAAATCTTTTAATAAAGATTCATGTACAACGTTACCATCCATTAATTTCCTGTTTGCAAACATTGAATCAAAACCTTCAACAAACCTTTCAGTATTAGTAACCCCATTAAATTCAGGGTTTAATTTATAAAAAGGTAAGAATGAAAGCATTAACTTTACATTAGCTGATGCTTTATCTTTTGTATTTTGCTCTACTGAATTTAATTTTTCTCCACGTTCACTATTATCTTCTACCTCATCTTCTTCTTCAATAGAATCAGTTTCTTGATTAATAGTAAGACCTTTGCTTTTAAATAATGAAGATACTTGATATTTAAGTTCTTCTTTTCCTCTTTTTAAACCTTCTATTAACTTAAATAATTCATCCATTAATAAGATGTCATCTTCGTATTGCTCTCTAGTATAGTTTTCTTCAGCCAATTCTTCATCACTAAAGTTAGCAAAACTATCTAAATACTTTTTATCAGCTATAGGATTCTCACTAATATCTTTAAAATAACCATCTATTTCTTCATCAAGATTAATAGATTCTATAGAAGATAAATCATTAAAATTTTCTTCTATATTATTTTTAAATACCCAATCAGCTATCCCATTAACCACTTCATTAACTTTAGTAGTTCTATTTTCAATATCAAGATATTCAAAAGCTCTAGGTGTTACATCTATTTTATTTTGATTTTTACCAACGTAATAATAAATAGTTCTACCATTTTTAAATTCACTATTTAACTTAGGGGTGTTATCTTGATCATCATTAGTTCTGCTTGAATTAGGATCAACTTCTCTATTACGATTGACATCGCCTTTATCAGTCATTTGCCATTCACCAAACATTGATGCAAATTCAATAGATTTTAACCACTCATATTTTTCAGTGGCTATTTTATCATCTTTAAATGCATTTACTAATTGTTTATATGCAATATCATTTTTACAACTCATATCTATTATTTACAAGGGTCTTGTTTATCGTTTTTAGCTTTTCTTTCAGCTTCAGCCTTTTCTTTAGCTTTTCTTCGTTCAGTTACTGACATTGCTTTTTTAGCAGTGTTAACAACTTTAACTACAGGTTTAACTCTATCTTCAAGTGTAGTAGCTTCCGATTTCTTTTTTTCAGCTTCTTCATTTGACATAGCTTCCATTACATCATCTGAAAATAATAATTCAGTTTCTCTGTCAGTAAGGACATTAGCATCTAATACTTCATTAGGAGTTCCTTCTTCAGCATAGGTAGCTTTTATTTCTGCTTTTGTAGATTTACCAGTTCTTTTTACTTCTTTTTTAGTAATTTTTTTCTGTGAAGTAACTGGGAAAATTTTATTTTCACCCATTGTAGGATCTAAATAAATAGCCGTGCTACCTTGAAACAAAGGTTTACCTATTACTGCATCAGTAGTTATTATAGTGTTAAACATATGTTTTTTATAAGCTTTTCTATTAGTAGCACCTTTATTAACTTGTCTATTTTTTTCAGTGGTAAGCCACTCTATAATACCTTCTTTAGTAGAATCTAAATCATTATGATCAATTAAGTCATCTTTTATTCTTAACTGAGTACCGTCAGCTTCAAATATATTTTTATCAGTGTTACCTTCAAATATAAAATTACTTAATATAAGTTTTAAATTTGCTTTGTCAGGTTTTATACCTAATGCTTTTATTTCAGTGTTTATATATTCAAGTTCTTCTTCTGTAAAGATAACACTTTCTTTTAACTTATCCAAATTATCTTTATACGATAAATTAATAGAAGAATCTGTAAGAGCTTTAATTATCTTAAATATAATTTCAGCTTCTGTATTATTAACACGTCTTTGATTAACTTTTAAAGGTATCACACGACCATTTGCCATTTTAACTGGTACAAACATATGTCCTGGATGAGTAACTTTGTTAAAACCTGCTACAACTTTTCCTGAGCTATCTACTAAATCATTTTCTTTATCAGCAAACATTAATGTTATATCATCAAGAGTTTCCATACCAAATACATTTGGATTACCATCTTTATCAAATAACTTATTACTTGCAGGTATTCCATCAACAGTATCTTGCTGAATTTTACCAGGTTTCTGAAATGCTATTGTAGTTGATGCTGATTGATTTTTTAACCATTTCTCTATGATATTACGTTTTAATTCTTTAGATGCAGCTGGTACATCTATTCTATCATTAGCAAAAGGTAAGTGACTTCTACCACCATTGTCTACTACAGCAACTATTGAAAGGTTTCTAATTAAAAAATCTATATCTTCTTCAGATAAAGTTTCTTTTCCAAAAGCATTTTGCATTATTACTTTAGCTTTCATAGCGTCAGTGTTACCACCTACTTCACCAAGTTCAAATTCTACAACTTCATTTGTTTTATCTCTAGGTTCTTCTGAATATGCAATATACATTTCATCAGCAAAATTACCAACTTTATGTAGTAACTTAGCATGAGCCATACTATTATCATCTTGAGAATTTTCTTTAGAGTTGTTTATTTTTTCTGAAATGTCCTCGTTGATATCTTCTTTTGTAGTATCAGGCTCTGCTGTTGTAAAATCAATAGTTTGTTGTACACCTGGTTTATTACTTTTTAATGCTTCTATTTCAGCATCATATTTAGCGTTGATTTTATTTCTATCCCATTCATTTACTAGGTTTCCTTTTGCATCTATATCTTTAACACTATTTAAAGTAGTTTTTAAAGTATTCCATTTCCATCCTAAGTTAGTACCATCAGACATAATACCTTTAATTTCAGATTTACCAGAAGATATTCCTGGGTATTTACCATTTAAAGGCATTGGAGTAATAGACGTTTCAGTTTCAAATTCAATGTTATTACCTACATTAAAAATAGTTTTATCTTTAGCTGTCCTAACCCTACCTAAAAAAGGAAAAATCATTACAGCAAATTCTTCTGCTGTTAAATTTGTACCTAATTCTTCTTGTCTTCTTTTTTCTATATCATCTAATTGAGATTCTAATTCTTCATTTTCTTCACTTTCAATAAGTGTATCTTCTTCAGAATCTAAAGGACTGGTTTCTTCTTCTTTTAATTCACGCTTTTTAATAGTGAATTTATATTTACTTTTATAATTAGCAGCTAAAATATCACCATCAATAAAATCAATTTCCATTCCTTCTTCTCTAGAAGTTTGAACATTAAGTGTATCACCAACAACTATATTATCAAATCCTAAATTAAAAGATTTAAGCTGTTCTAATATTTCTTGAGTGATAGACACCTGATTAGTATCATCAGTTGCTTGTTTTAATATTGATTCAAAATAATCAAAAGCTGCATTGTTGTTATCTATTTCTTGTCTTTGATTTTTTCTTTTTGCTGCTTTAGTTTTTCTTTCTTGTTTTTTCTTTTCTAAATTATCATCTGTGATTATTTCTTCTTCACTATCTTCTTTAGCTTTTTTATCATCTTCTGCTACTTTTTCATTAGCTTTTTTAAGTTCTTCTATTTTAGCTTTTGTATTTTCTACTTGTGCATTAAAAGCTTTTTGTACTTCTTTTTTATTATATAAAAAACTAAGTGTTTCATTAACATTTAACATTGCATTAGATAATGAATCACTTTCTTTTTTCTTGTTATCATATATAACACCATGGTCTTGTTTTCTAAACCATTCAAAAAACGTTTCTTGATTGTTATATCCTAAACTTTGTTTATTAAATCTTTCATTACTCATAGCACCAACATCAGGTACTTTAGTATCATTATTAGGTGATAAAGCAATTGTGTTGAATTTTTTATATGCTCTATTAGATGTATCAATATTTAATTGATAATCTTTAAGCATTTCAATTTCCATTTCAGATAACTTATTTTCAACATTTATTTTGTTTTCTTCTAAGAATCTTTTTTCTTGTTTTTTAGTTACTTCTAAGTTATTTAACTGAGAATAAAATGCACCTAATGCTTCTTGATTTTCAGAAGTTGTTTTTATAGGTGTAAAATATCTTAAATATTCTTTTGATTGATCATAATCTTTTTGCATTAACTCAGCTTGAGTAATTATTTTTGCAATAGTACTATCTACACTTTCATTTTGACCAAGAACAGAATTAGCTTTTTCTACTTTATCAATAAGAGCTCCTTCTTGTTCTAAAGCTTCTTTAAGTATTTGAATACCTTGTTCTCCTTGCATTGCAAATGGCATTACAAAAGCTGTTGTCAATCTGTTTTGAGCAACTTTTGCAATAGCTGTAACATTAGCTGGTGCTTTTTCACCAGTCTCTTCTTCATAAGCTTGTACAGCATTAAATATAGCATCAACAGCTTGTATCTTTTTTATTTCTTCACCGTACTTTTCAGCATACTTTTCGTTAATATCTCTTTCACCCGTTTCTTTATTTATAGTAAATAGCTTATCTGTACCAAGAGTAAATAACTCAAGCATGCTTTCCATGTGAGGCATAAGCTCAGATCTTCTCTTTTCAGTAGCTTTGTCATTTTTATATTTACTATATACGTTCATTGGTCCACCAAGAATACCACCTAATGCTATTGCTTTCTGACCATCTACTGAACTTAATGTATGTAAATAAGAATCCATTAATGATGTATCAATACCATTAGCTTGATTCATAAACTTGTGTTCTACAGAACTTTGCATAGCTTCTTCCCAAAAACCTTCTCTTGCAAAACCTTTTCCAAACTCACCTAAATATTCTCCTCCTTGTTTTACAGCACCTTTTTTAACTCCATCTATAGAAAATTCACCTGCTTCATTTCTAAAAGCATTCATTCCAGATTTACCTTTTTTAGCACCATATAGTATTTTACTAGCAACCATATTTGGTCCTATTAATATACCTACGTTTGACCAAAATATATCTCTACCTAAAGCTGCTTGCTTTTCTTTATTAGCTTCAAAATCTTCTTTTGTTATTTCACCACTTTCTAGTTTCTCTAATTGTTGTGCTTCATACGCTCTCATTGCACCCCCTGCTTCAGCACCAGCTTCAAAAAAAGTATTTGCTACTGTTGCATTAAACATATCAGCACCAGACTCAGTTACTTTAAGATTAGATAATGTTTTTTGTGCTTTTTGTGCTCCTAAAAAAACGTCGTCTGCTTTACTTCCAATTTTAGATATTTTAGAAGCCGTTTTCATTAATGCTCGACCTGCTCCCATTCCTTTTAAAGCGGCTCCTGGTACAAACATTGAAGCTATATAACCTATTCCATCAGCACCTTCAGTTGCCCAAAAATCCATAGAAGTAAGATTATCAATAATATTACCGTTTTTTACTGAATTTTTAATATAAACAGGTAAAGCTTCATTATTTACATATTGATTGGCATCTTCTATTGTTCTTACCCAAGCATTATTAAACATAGTTTCAATAGCAGGTCCTTCAGTAAAAGGTGATAATGCTAAACCACCAATCATACCTGGCATTTTAGCAATTTCAGCTGCAACTTTTACACCAACTCTACCAACACCAGTCATTGTTTTATTGAAAGCTGATTGTCTTTCTGCTCTAACTTCATCTAAATCTATACTTGAATCAGTATATGATAACCATGATTCATCTATATAATTATCGTTTCTTTTTACGCCTATATCTGAATCAAGTTGAGCACCTTCTATATTTACATTGTTGAGTCCTGAAAATAAAGACTGCACATTACTTTGTGCAATCATATCATCATCAGGATTAGACATATTTTCTTTTACAACACCATCTAAATGTTTTAAATTTTCATTATATTCCATATTATTAGTAGTCTTTTAACATATCATAAAGTAAGTACTTATCGTTTAAAGCCACTTTATGTAATTGAGGGTTAGCTAATATATCATTAAAAGCTTGATTAATTGCTTCTACATTGTATCTACCATCTTTTATTATGTCAGTAGAGTCAATTACATTATTAGTAATTGCATATTGCAAAAGAGCTGTTTGAATAGATCTATCCCTAGCATCCATGTTAACATTTGATACATCAACATTTGTTGGAGAAGCTACATCAGCCCATGAAACAAAATCTCCATTTTTAGCATCTTTACTTTTTGATTGTAGTACATGTTGACCTGATTCATCTTGATATAAATTTATTTTAAAGTCTTTACCATAAGTAGATTCAAACTTTTTAGTCATATTGTTTGACATTAAATTATTTTTAACGTAATCTGAGGTTTCGTTAAATACATCTTGTTTATAATTTATGTTTTCATCTTGATACATTACTCTTTGCTTCATTCTTTTAGCAACGTTTTTACCATCTTGACCGCCATAGTCTTCTAAAAGCCTAATAACTTTTGATTCACCTGATTGTACCCCAGATTTTCCTGTTTGTTTATCTATACCTACTTTTAAAGTATAAGTTTCTTCTTTGCCTTCATCGTCATTTCTTTTAAATCTGACTCTAACGTAAGGTAAATTAGTTCTATTATCAACACCTGTATTAACTAAATCAATTGCATCAGCTGAATCTAACATTGTTGAAATATTTAATTTAGTTGAGTCATTACTATCCTCGTCATAAAAGTTTTCAGCAGCATCTAAATTTTTTCCTTCAAAATTAGTAGCTTGTAATTCTAATAATTCGTAATTATTAACAGCATTATATAAAGTATTTTTTAAATCAACATTCATATTTTTTCTTTCTGTAGGATTTAACCCTTCAAACATGTATGTAGTTTCAGGTGCTGCAAATTTTTCATACATGTCTGACTTATAAGTTTCAATATCTTGAAGATCATTATCATTTATAGATCCTATATATCTACCAGCTTTTAAACCTTTGTAATTTGAAACAACTCCATCATCAGTAAATATATTTTTATAATCTACTTCTTCGGGTGAATTTACATTTTTTAAATTATCTACTTGATATTGTAAGTATTCATTATTTAATTCTACAACTTTATTAGTAACAGGTTCTTTTATATAATATTTACCATTACTATGCCTTCTAGGTCTTGCGTAATCTTGATCTACTAATTGAGTTACTTCTTCATAAGATAATTCATTATTTGTTTGTTCCATTATATCTGAAACTATAGCTTGCTGTTTTCTTTTATAATAATCAGACTGTTGAAATCTTTGTTCAAATTGTTTAACCATAGACTCAGCTCTTTTATCTCCTGCTTTAGCTCCTTTTTTAAGAGTACTTAAATCTCCATATTTAGTAAAAAAATCTGTTTGTCCATCGTTTTCAAATATACTACCATCTTCAGCTTTAGGTTTACGACCACTTCCTGATGAGGCTTCTGGATCTTTTAAATATTGAGAATTAATATCTCTTTCTATTGCACTATAAGCATAATTAGTTGAATCAGCTTGCTGTTCTAAATATGGAATAAAACCATTTTGATCAGGTTGAAACCTTGAATCATCGGGATTTACTCTTTTCATGTGAGCTAAATCTGCTTGAATTTCAGGACTAGCCATTGCTCTATTGTATGCATACGTTTTAACTAAATCATCTTGATGAATTTTACCGTCTTTTACATATATTGGATTTATGGATTTCATAGATTCTTTAGTTACTTTTAAATATCCATTACCAGCATTTTCTAACCCAGACTCTCTTACAAATTTAGATTTATCAAGTTTTTCTACAGCATCTTGCATATATTTACCTACATCAGATTCTCTTGCGCCGTAATAAGATTGATAAGGACCTTTTTTTATTCCTTCATATCCACTTTTAGCTTGATTTAATATTTCAGCAGCTCTTTCACCTGACATACCTTGAGATATCATTTTATTTACAAGCTCTTCATTTTTTTGATACTCATCATAGGCAGTTTGCATTTTTTTACCATCATTTAAAAGAAATTTATCTCTTTCAGATTTAAGTTTCATCATTTCACGCATAGTATTTTGATCTACACCACCTTGCATTATTTGATCTGCTTGACCACTTAATTTATCAGTATAATCATTTATAAAACCAGAAGCTTGTTCTTCATCTTGCTGCAACCTATTAATATCAAAAAGACCTAATTTATCTATTTGAGCCATTGTATTATCGTGATTCTGTTGCCTAGCTAAAGGAACTGCCATTACTTCTTGTAATGACAGTGGGTTAAATTGACTAGGAGCTACTCTACTATATCTATTCATCTTATTTCTTTTTAGGATTCATCAACATATTCATATGACCATTAAAAGCAGATTGATATCCTCCCATAGCTTGTTGATTTTGTTCTTCTACTTCTTCACCTGTATCTTTATTTACAGTTTTTTTACTACCATCTTTTAAAGTAAGTATATAATTACCATTAGAATCATAACTCATACCCATCATTTCTGGGTACTTTTTAAATAATTCTTCTTTACCAATGTTTCCTATATCTGTACCTAACTGACCAAGCAATGCTGATTTATTAGTATCATACACTCCTTTGTTTCTATCAGTAAGATCTTGTTCTAAGTTATTTTGACCTATATTAAATTGATCTGCTTGTCTATCGAATTGTTGACCATATTGTAACTGTGCATTGTTTTGACTTTGTGCTTGTACTGCAGCATTTCCAATCGCTTTAGATGCGTTTATATCTGCACCAGCCATATTAGCTGCAACAAACCCTTTAGATCCACCAGATATGTTCTGTAAAGCTCTACTTGTATTGCTTTGATTAGCCAATATATCTTTTTGTATTCTAGTTTCATCAACCATTTGAGGGTTATATTTACCATCTAATTTTTGACGAGTTTCAACTTCAGGCTTTTCCATATCAAGTAATTGAAAAGCATTCATTGCAGTAGGTACATATCTTAAAGCGTTTTCTAAATAATTACTATTTTTATTTTTTTTATCACCTTCTTTATCATTACTAGTATTAGCTTTATTAGAAGATTCTTTTGCTTTATCTACAAAAGATTGAGGTATATTATCAGTACCTACTTTAGAATCAATGTTATTATTTAAAGATTGTAAAGAATTCAATCCCCCTTCTAATCTATCTAATACACCAAAAGCTGCACCTGGTCCAACTAATGGTGCTTTTCTACCATCTAAACCATCAGCTAATTGATTTTGATAACCACCCATTGCTTTTCTGTTTTGAAAATCTTGATAGCCATTGTCTGCAAATTGAGCATTAGGATTAAGTTTTTTAATTTCATTCATTTGATCTGCATAACCCTGTGCATTTTGAGGGTTGCTAGAAGTAGGGTTAATATTATACATATTACTATCTGTTTGTTTATTAACATTAAAGTAATTAGCATCCTTGTATTTACCCATATTTAAATCTGACATTTTATTTTCAGAATTTTTATAAAACAATCTATTAGCAGTTTCTCTATCAAACCCTATACCTGTTTTTTCGTTTAAAGTATTTAAACTTTTATCAGTTACGTTTTCTGTACCACTATTTTCAGTTTTTACTTTATCGCCAGGACCCATCATACCACCACCAAATGCAAATGCATTCAAAGGCTTATTAACACTTCCTATATCAAAATTTTGATTAGCTTGTGATATGTCTTTATTAGCTTTACCTGTTCCTATAACATCTCCTAACATTTTTATTCCACCCATTGGATTTGATATCCAATCTTTCATTCCACCAGCTATATCTACTTTTTCTTTTTGATAATTTTGATTACCTGAAGTACTAATTCCAGTTTTACCAAAGGCATTAACTCCACCGTCTATTCCCATATTAGCTCCCTCAACACCTTTTTGCATTAACATACTCATTGGATCAACAGCACCACCCATTGCCATATCATGTGTTTTACCAGGCATTCTAGTACCGTCAGGCATTACGTGAGTATTACCACCCATTGCCATTTGCATTTGACTAGGATCTATTTGCTGTGGCATTTGTTGATATTGTTCTGGTGGAGCTTGTTCAGCTTTAATATATTCTTGCATATCAGCAAGACGCTGCATAAGAGCTTCCTTAGTGTCTTTTGCAGCTTTATCGTTAAGTCCTTCAAACTTTGCTTGAATAGCTTTACTAGCATCAGCAAATGATTTACCTTTTATATATTTTGGTAATTTGAATTTATTTATTAAGTCTTCTTTTTTATTTTTCATTATTTTTTCTTAAAATATTCATATGATTTTTTATTTTTTGATTTTTTATCAAAACTTTTTAATTTTTCAAAAGAATCTTTTACTTTCTTTTTTTCTTGTTTAGTTAAATCATTCCATTCATCCTCATATATTCTATCATAAAAATTTATAGAATTTTCAGTTTTCATTCCATTCCAATCATAAACATCATGAAATGAAATATATTTACCTTTTTCATCCTCCCCTGCATCAGTATTATACCTTCCAAAGTTAAACTGACCAGTTAAGCTACCATGACCGTTATTATATTGACCTTTATATCCTGCTTTGTTTTTAGGAAAAGATTCATTAGCTTTATGTTTTCTATCTGTACCATTACTTTTTAAACCTGCATATATATCTTTAAAAGACCCATTGTGATTATAATCTTTCTTAACTTTTTGTGATGTAAGATCTTTATATACATCTTCTCTCATACCTGGTCTTTGATGATATTTAGTATTCTTTTCAGTACTAACAGTAGGTTTATATGGACTTTCTTTTAAACTATTTTCATTACTATCAAAAAAATACTTACTTACATTGGACGCCATATTACTTACTGTATTTGCAGTTTTTCCCATAGTCATGGGTCTCTCTACACAAGGAGGTTGTCCTGGTCCACCACATTCGTTAAGCCTACCACCATCAGCCATTTGATTAAAGGTGGTATTACTAAAAGACCCTTTTCCGTCTGTAGTTATTCTATTACTAAATATAAATTTACCTTCTGGGAAATCATAACTGGTTTCATCATGCTCAACAGTATTAGGTTTGCCATTAGCACCCATACCTTGTGGAATACCACCCATTGGGTTTTGCTCATGCGTTCCACCACCTTTAAATTCATTTAACATTCCACCATTAGCCATTTCATTTTCTTCATTAGGTTGAGATTGTTGTGCTTGTGGGCTTCCTTGACTTTTTAAAGTTTCAATTCTTTTAGATAAAAAATCATCAAAATTACCTTTTTGCATATTAGGCATTATTGATCTTTGTTGTGTTTGAGTGTTATCTATAGCAATATTATTAGGCTGTTGCATAAATTGATTAGAGGGATTGTTTTCCATATTAGAAACCTCTTGATACTTTCCAGAATCTTTAAATCCCTGATCTCTAGTATCCCATCTTTTTGATAGCTTTTCTCTATGATCTTGATCTTTGCCTGCCCACCAGTTATCTAAATATATATCTTTACCAGATAATTCACCACTTGCATATTGACCAAGATCTACAGGTCCCATTCTTAAATCACCTAAAGCAAGAATGTCTTGCTGTGATTCCGATAACCCACTAGCATCACCAGTTTCATTATCTATAATGTTACTTATATAAGAAGGTATTTCTTTACCTAAAGTTTTTAAATAATTTTTAGTACGAACAGCTGAGTAATATATTCTATTACTAGTTCCTTTAAAATGACCTACTTTATGTTTACCATCTTCATCGTATTGTTTATTGTATCCAACACCAGTTTCCATTTGGTATTTACCTCTACCTGGACCACCGCTAAGTTGTTTAATACTAGGGTCTAAACCTGATTCTAAATACCCTATTTTATTTAATAAGTTATTATACATTTCAGGAGACCCTCCTTTTTCTTTTACTACATTTTGTAGCATCTCATCGTAGAGACTTTCATATTCTAGTTTATTATCTGGCATAATTACAAATATATGTTATTTATTTAAGCTTAACAAGCTTTTGATTGATTATTTTATATTATTAAATAGTATAGAGCACATTTGTATCATGTAAAACTAACTTTTTACCATCTGGATTTTCAAAACCTAGTTCTAAAAACAACCAAGGGTTTCTCATTCTGTCTCTACCTTCTCTTGGGATTAAAGCTTTCCAGTCTCTAAACTTTCTAGCTATGTTTTGCCTATTTACAAAAGGTACAATACCACTATCTTGATGTTCATTATACGCTCTAATATAAGTTAAAGTTTGATCAGATAAATCCACCCCATTCAAGTACACTTCAGATTTATATATTATATTATTAAATACACAATCTAAATCTGCTGCTGGGTTAATCATCAATGTAACAATACTAGGGTGTATTTCATTATAATAAACATTATATACACCTTCATTATGTCTATGTATAGAAGATAAATTATCAGTACCATAAAATTTATGTGCTGAATCTATATACATTAATGGTGTGTATTTTTTTACATCAACAAACTGATCTAATTTTTCATTAAATACTCTTGTTTTATTTACATCACCTTGTAATGTTATGTATAAATCTTTATTGTAAGTGTCATAACCTAATAGAACTCCGTTGTTAAGTAATGGATTATCCTGTTTAAAAGAAGTGTAATCAGCATTGTTATGAAACCATGATCTTAATCCTTTTAAATCAGATAAGCTCATTTCAGTAGAATCATTAACTCTAAATAATGATTTATTTAAAGTATCATAATAATATATGCCTTTTGCTCCACCTACTATTCCCCACTTGTTAATAGAACCAGATTTAGTTGTAACGTATTGGTAATCTTGTAAGACTCTACCAGTACCTAATTCTAAAGATAGTCCATCAGAAGCTTGCGTTTGCACTCTAGGATTAATAGATATTGCACATACAGCTTTGTCTTGGAATGTATATATTTGATCTTTAAAATTTATAGTACCGTTAATTGACCCATACTTACCATCAAGATCCATTGTTTCATTAACAAGATCATCAGTCCAGCTATCTATAACCTCACCAGCTATTTTCTTTTTAGTAGCTCGTATAGTAGTTCCAAACTCATTTATTTCTTTAAAGTTAGCATCAACGTTTCTACGTTTTAAAATGTTTTCTTTTTGAGAATAAACTGTATTGTATTTTTGAAATGAATTATATGTAGGTTGGTTTTCTGAATCCCAATCTTGATCTGAATTATCATTTCTATTTTTTAAATCAACAGACGTTTCTACTTTAAAAGAAACAATTTCAGTGAGTTGATTTACACCAGGAGAAGCTATAGTAACTCCTGTTTTTGAAGCTTTAGTAAATGTAAAGTCATGTACAAAAGTATCACCAGGTGATTTTATAACAGTTGTACTATCATTAATATCGGCATAACTACCAATAGGAATATAATTAGTACGAAGCTTAGATTCATAATTATTACCACCGTATAAATTACCTGTGTATTTAAAAGCATCTGGTTTTACAAACTCTGATATGAGAACACCGTTTGTAACACTAAGGTTATTTTCTTGATGTAATTGCTCTATAGTTTTTCTATTTGTGTTAGGATTATCTGAACCTTCTACAAATGTTATAGAACTTATTGAATTTGAATTATAACCCCTACCTGTTGGTCTATTGTCATTTGTATCACCTACTTGATCTTGAAGAATTGTAGAGTAATTATTACTATATCTAAAATCAGAATCGTTATTATAAGATTTAACGCCTTGTCCAAGAACTTGAACTTCTGGTGTTCCATATATATCATATTCTAAACCTAAACCTTGTTCATAAACGCCATTAAACTCTCTATAAAACTGATGTAAGTTTGCAGTCGTTCCATCACCAGGAGGAGCAAATATACCACCACTAGTAGGTACAGTTGGGTCCCCTACTAACGTAATTGTTACAGAGTTTGGATTAGCAGGATTTATACCATTTTCAAATTTACCAGCATGATTAACAATTTGAGTATTAAAATTTATTTCATTATTCCAAGCTTGTTGATCTGATTCTGTAAGCATCCCTTTTATTTTTAATCTATGTGTACGATCAGGTCTCACATTTGAAAAAATAACTTCAGGTGTGTACATTTGCATCATTGTATTAAACTGAAACAATTGACCTCTAAAATCACCACTTGCTGCTGCTTTAAATCCTTCAAAACTAGCACCTCTCCCTAAAAATAAATCAGTGGTTCCAGAATTTGTACTATTTGCTAAAGGTAAACCATCCACTGCTTTAAGTAAAGGTATATTATCTTCAAAAGTTCTTATTAAACTTGGATATTTTACAACTTGTTGATCATACAATGTATCAGGATTAGCTTGTATATAACCATAGCTATGCTTGCTATTAAATATTTTATTAGCTATCATTGGATTAATTACACCTTGACAAATTATAGTTCTATCTGCAACAGTTCTATTAGCTCTAAGTACTTGATAACCAATAGGTCTATCATCAATAGGTAAAGTATTTATATATGTATAAAAGTCAGCCTTAAGTTCTACAGTTAATGTATTGTATAAACCGTTTAAATTATTATCAGGAGCTATAAAATCAGCAATCCATTTTGGTAATGACTTTTGACCTTTTGCATTATAAAACTCAATTGATATTCTGTGTAACTCGTTAGATTTAAGATACTGATCACTATCACTATATTGATTAGTAGTTGAAAGTTCATACTTTAAGTATTTACCTTCACCACCTAATGTAGATCCATCATTTTGATATTTATAAATATTATAATCAGGATTTATAGAATCAAAAGTTTTAGGAATTATATAACTTGCTGGAACTTGAATAAATGGTGAAGCAGGTCTATCATTTATAATGTTACCTGTACTACTCCATAAACTACTTGCACTTAATGTATTAAAACTATACGCCCTAGTATCAATATCTTTTAAATCATAAAAATCCTCAGTTACATTAAATTTAAATAACTGATTATCTTTTGATTCAATATGCTTAGGTACAACAGCTTCTGATCCCAGAAAAACAAGTTGTTCTAATGATATATCAGATATTGTGCTACCATCGTCATATACGGTAATACTACCGTTACTCGGTATAGCTCTATCTGATATAATAGAAATTTTAGGTACTTCATTAAGTGAAGTATATTTAATAGCATATATAATAATATTTGTATAAGATAAATCTATATTATCTATTTGAACAATAGGAGTTGATCCAACTATTTCATTTACATCACCACCACCTGAATTTAAATTACTACTTAGGGGTACTAATGGGCTTAATGGACTAAGTACTGATTGACTTAAGTTAGTCTTATATAAGTTATAAGAGTATTGAATTACACCAGTTGTATGTGAACCACCTTGACTAAATCCAGTTACCTCAGGTTGAGACACTTGAATATTACCAACTGTATTTATAAGATCTGAATCTAAATCTATTAGATTTTCTCTATCTCCATTTTCTATAGAATGACGTAAATTTAAAAATCTTAATTGAGACTTACCATCAACCCAATATATTTTTTCATTTTTATCATTTTCATAGTTATATATTAATTGAATAGGATTATTAATAGACAATAATATATCTCTTACATATAGTAATTCTATTGAATATAAATCATCATTACTATATATGTTTTTAATTTCCCATATACAATCTAAATTACTTGATGTAGTTATTAATATAATGCTATTTTTTGTAACAGCCTGACCTAATACTTTATGGTCGTTAGTAACTGTTAAACTATCAATTTCAGTATTAGTATAATTAATAGTGTTAACTATTGAGTTACTAGTATAAGTAATCTGCTTAGTTGTAGTATTTATATTTATGTCATTAGGTATAGAAAACACTTCCTTAGTACCTTTTTCATTAGTAATACTACCTGTTGTTTGGGAATCTTCAGATATCAATCTAATATGCTGACCTTCAAAATATAATGAAGGGTCATGCTTAGACCTTGACATATCTTGATTAATTCCGTTGTATGTATATTTTGAAGACTGTATCATATTATCTTGAATGGTTTATTCCGCTATCGCTATTAAATCTTTTTCTAATTTTCTCCTGTTGATGCAATCCTTTAAATCCACCTGCTGCCATTGATTGATCATGTATCATTCTATTAATACCTTTCATAGTAGTGTCCCAATGATCCATACCAGCTAATTTAAGACTGTTTGTAGCCTGTCCAATTGCCCATGCGTATTCTTGCTCCACTTTACTATAAAAACGTTCTGATACCTTACCTATTGCAAGGAGACCAAATAAATGTTCTTTTATTATATAATAATACAAAGCATCTTTAAATGATTGATCATCTGGAATTTTAGGATACCCATCTTCATCAAGTAACATACCATAATAAGAAAGTTCTAAAAATCCTGTTTTAGTGTTAATGTCTATATAATTATCATTAAGTGTATATAAAAGATCAGAACCTTCATCCTGTCCATATTCTTCGCAATGATAACCACTTGAGTATATGTTACCATTATATCTAACTGATTGATATGACTTATCTTCTTTAGAAGACTTATACCTCATTCCTCTTAACGTTACAAGATCTTCTGGTATAACCGCTTTATAATTATTTATCTCTACAGTTTCAGGTTTTGCATTTAATAGAAAACCCATTTTTATTCTTCTAATTAAATCATAAGCATAATCAGCTGCTTGTTCTTCACTTATGTCAGACATAAATGATTGATTCATCACTCTCCATAATACTGTTTGAAATGATACTGTTTTACCGTTGAACATTGTTTATTTTTTTATGTAAGCATCAAATTTACTTTTAGAGTAATCTTTAATCCTTTTGTTAATACCTCTTGAAAAATCTCTTACTGGTTTAAAAAAGTAAATAGATTTATTTTTATACTTTGCTATTTGTTTATTATAAAACACTCTAAATACATATCCGTCTGTATGTTTATTATCGTGTCTAAGTAATATCTTGTTTTCTTTTGCTTCTGGACTACTTTTCCATAATTCATTTGTAGCTTTCCAGTTAACAGGTTTATTATTTATAACAACACCATCTTTGTTTAAATAAACACCTCTTTTCTTTTTTATAATTTCTATTTGACCAAATCTTTTAGGTAATTTTACTTTACCTTTATCAATTATTTCTTTTACTAATTCTTTATTAAATAATGTAAAAACTTTTTTAAATTCTTTTTTTGTAATTGGATCATTTGGATTCTGCTTAATATAATTATTATAATAATCAGTTATACCATAATGTGAATTAATTTTATTCGTCATCTGAGTCGTTTTGTCTATCTTCTAGTCTAGGATCTTTTCTTCCTAATAATTCGTTAATAATCTCCATACGAATTATATCTATTAAATCTGGAGTTAAAGGGTAGTCATCTTTCATTTCATCAAAACAACTAGTATTTTCTTCTCCACATCTATCATACCCTACTAAATCTAATGGGTTTTCAAACACTCCACTTATACTTATACATTCTGTAAATATAGGTTGTGATGAAAACAAATATAAATAACCATCGTCATCTAAATATGATTTTATTTTATTAGCAAAATTACTTTTTAAATAATAAGCTGCTTTTTCTTTACTTATATTGTTATACTTAACACTAAGTTTAGTTGAAGGACCTACTCTTTCTATAGCATCTTTATCACTTAATTGTAATAAGTCTGGTATTTGTTTTTTACTTCTTAGTATTTTATCACAACCTGTATCAATAGAACATTGATTAGCATCTACTTCTTCTAAGCATATACATATTGTTTGTAATACTCTAGTATCAAACTTACGACCAAGTCTATCTAATCTTTGTTTTAAATACTTAGCTCTTTTTATATTATATAAGTAAATTATATATTCATTTGAGAACTCTGAATCATCTGAGTATTCTTTAATTCCTTCACGTACATCATATACGATTTCTTCAAGTAATGCCATATTATTGTTTTATGTTAAATAAAAAACCCCATTCCCTGTTTATAGAGAAAGGGGTTCATACACTTAACTTATATTAAAATTATCTATTATTATATTTTTTCCAATTTGATTCATTCATTTCAAACATCCTATCGGTGTCTAAGTCTTTTATTATATGCTTTCTTGTACCAGCAGTAGTAACTTGAATTTTAACAAGTTTTAAATTATAACCTCCATTTATAGGAGAACTAAATTTTTCTTTACCTTCTAATACACCTGCATGAAAACTAGGTTTTTCCCAACCTACTAATTTACAGTAAACATTTTCAAGCTGTCTAACATCTTCATCACAATATGTTATCATATCTTTTAATGCTTGTGGATCTTTTTTAAATACTATATCAGTCCATAAACCAATACTAGTTTTAATTTTACCTTCAAACCCAAGGTACTTAGCTATATAATCCAATCTATTACTATTAAAATTGAATTTCTTCTTAGCTAGTTTAAGCGTGTCTAACGATTTATAATCAATTAACATAGTAGTTATACCATGTTTAAGAGCTCGTGTCTTAATCCATTTTAAATCAAACCTATCACCGTTATGAGCAACTAATAGATCAGCTTCATTCATAACTTCTATAAATTGTTCAATTAAAAACCTATCACATTGATTTTTATCCCATGAAAGATTATATACTTCTTTTTCACCTAACCATTTATAAGATACACAAATAATAGCCCTTTCTTTAGTAATGTTTTCTGGTGATATGTTAAGCTTATAACCTGCTCTCCAAAACCATCCAATATTAGGAGAAGTTTCTATATCATATATAAGAACTTTACCTCCTTGTTCTTGAGGCTTCATATCAGCCTCTCTAATTTCTAATTTAACTTCTGACAAAGCTTGGTAGCAATCTGCTACGTTTTTATCAGTTGGGTTATCAAACAATCTTTCTGCTAACACAACTCCTGATTTCTTAAGATAACCTTGTTTATTTCTCAAAAAATCTTTTATTTCTTCTAATCTCATTCTAATATAATTTAAGTTCAGTACAAAGGTAGTCATAATATTTGACAATTCCTAATTATTTGAGATATAATTTATATTATTTTATAATACTAGAACTTATAATTGACTCCTAACCAAAGATATCTATCACTATCAATAGCTGTATTATATATAATATTTTTAGTATCTAAACCAAAATTAACTCTTGCTTTTAAATTATTACGTATAATAGATTCATTAACTTCATCATATCTTTGTAAAGGCATACCCAATTCCCCACCTATAAATAATTTATTTCTATAAGGAACTTTAATTTCTTGGGTAATTGTAGTATCAACAATCACTGTTCTAGGTTTAGTCTTATATTCAAAAGACTGTGCATCTAATGTACCAGTTGTTTTTGAATAAACGTTACCTATTATATAATCATCTTCAAACTTTTCATTATACTCTCTAATAGTTACAGCTTCTTCGTACATGCTTTGTTGTAATATGTCTGAAGCATTTATATACTCTGTTAATCTAACAGTGTCGGCTTTAATATACACTGGGTAAGGTTCTTTTATAGTGTCAAATACTTTTTCCACCACAGGTACAAATACTTCAACTTTAAAAGGCACCTCTATTGTAATTGTTTCAACATCCTTGCAACCTCTTATAAAAAGTATTGCACAAGCTATT
>TARA_R110000823_G_scaffold288701_2_pt1 | contig 100923 bp, 88 predicted proteins | sample TARA_R110000823 | Tara Oceans TARA_R110000823 (sample SAMEA4397722) | marine metagenome | biome: Polar Biome; feature: [DCM] deep chlorophyll maximum layer (ENVO:01000326); material: water (ENVO:00002006), including particulate matter (ENVO:01000060) such as... | depth 20 m | reverse complement strand
CGATATCATTCAAGGAATTACTGAAATTCAGCCAGGTGCTAAAGTAATTGTTTTAATTACAGATAATACGGCAGATGTTACCGCGTTTACAGATGTTTGGAATCCCGTAATAGATTTAACAGGTGTTCAAGTAGGGTACACAGACGGTGCCGGTTTAGGTGCTGGTGGGGATGCTGTAACACTATGGGCAGGCGATCCTGCGAGCACTTCGCCAATTGATAATGCTACATACCCAGATACTGATGCTAATGACGGTCAGTCATACGATGTTGAACTAGTTGCTTTTAGTGTAGTTGGTAACGCAAACGGCGCTGTAGAAACTATTGCTCAAGGTGGTGACGCTAATGATGTACCTAATATTGCTTCCCCAGGTGATGGTTTAGCTGTTTCACAGACTGTTATAGCTTTTGATGAAGCATATAATTCAGTTTCTGAAGATGCAACAGAAGTAACAATCACAGTAACCCCTTCAGAAGCTGTAGCTATTGAAGCTACCGTAGATGTAATATTGAATGGAGGCGGAACAGCAGTTGAAGGAACCGACTTTACCTTTACTGCTTCCGAAACAGTAACTTTCCCTGTTGGAAGTGATGCTGCTCAAACCATAACAATTCCTATTCTAGACAATACAGATGATAACAGCGATGTGTTTTTTGTAATTGAATTAGAGAATGCGATCAATGCAATTGTTTCGGGGAATGACGTTCACTCAGTATATATTTTAGATAATGATACCGTGGTTCCAGAAACGGATGCTTCTGTATTAGACGTTAATTACCTCGCTAGTTATTTGGTAGATGCAGATGGCACTGCCGAAATCACTGCTTACGATGCTAGTACACAACGATTATATGTAACCAATTCAGCTTCAATTGAAGTAGTAGATTTTTCAAATCCTGAAAATATTCAGCCGTTAGCTACTGTAAATGTATCAGATTTTGGCGGAGTAAGTGTACAGAGTGTGGCTACTAAAAATGGTATCGTAGCAGCTGCTGTTTCAGTAGATCCTGTAACAGACAATGGTTTGGTTTTATTTTCAGATCTTGATGGAAATAACCCAGTAGCTGTTGAGGTTGGTGTTTTACCTGATATGATTACATTCTCACCCGATGGAAACCTATTATTATCAGCAAACGAAGGTCAGCCAAGTGATGATTATTCAATCGATCCTGAAGGGACCATTTCAGTAATTGATGTAAGCGGAGGTTTAGCTTCCATTACACAAGCAAGTGTAACTACGCTTAACTTTAATGCTTTCGATGCTTCCGAAGCAGATTTAATTGATGCTGGTGTTCGTGTTTTTGGTCCGGGAGCTTCCGTTTCACAAGATTTGGAGCCTGAATATATAGCTGTTTCGGCTAATTCTCAAAAAGCATATGTAACGCTTCAGGAAAACAACGCTTACGCAATTGTAGATCTTGTAGCTATGGAAATTACAGATGTTATTTCTTTCGGATTAAAAGATCATAGTCTTCCTGAAAATTCATTGGACCTTTCAGATGAAACAGATTTTATCTTCAATGCTTCGTGGCCAGTAAAAGGGATGTATATGCCAGATGCTATTTCCTTTTACGAAGTGAACGGGACAAGTTACATCGTTACAGCAAACGAAGGTGATGCTCGTGAGTATGATACGTTCGAAGAAGAACGAAAAATTGGAGATAGCGATTATACGCTAGACCCTGCAGTCTTCAGTAATATTGACATTTTAGAATTAGACTCAAATCTGTCTCAAATAGCCGTAACAAATGGTTCTGGAGATGCTAATGGTGATGGGTTGTTTGAAGAGATTCACATTTTCGGTGGTCGTTCCTTCAGTATTTTTGAAGCGGAAACAGGAAACCTAGTTTTCGATAGTGGTAACGATTTTGAAGTTATTACAGCAGCCGATCCTGTTTACGGAGCTATTTTTAATGCAAGTAATAGTAACAACAACCTGAAAAACCGAAGTGATAATAAAGGTCCTGAGCCAGAAGGTGTATTGGTTCAAGAAATCAATGATGAATTTTATGCTTTTATCTTATTAGAGCGTATAGGTGGTGTTATGGTTTACAATATTACAGATCCAGCTAATCCAGTATTCTTACAATATGTAAACAGTAGAGATGCTGTGGAAGGTGGAGATGAAGCAGGCGATTTAGGTCCAGAAGGGATTGCTTATGTAACTGCTGAGGAAAGCCCTAACGGAAAAGCAATGCTTATTGTTTCAAATGAAGTAAGTGCTACGCTAAGTATGTATACGTTAGATAATGTGATACTTTCAACACCGGAGTTTGGAGTTACTTCAGGAGCGGCGTTTGTATTATACCCCAATCCAGCTAATGATCAAGTATTTGTTAGCAAACCAGGAAGTTATAGCATTTTTGATATAAGCGGACGTTTAGTTGTTGAAGCGATTAATGTGGCTTCTATTAATACATCAAGCTTATCAAGCGGGACGTATATAGTGAAAAACGAAGAAGGTATTTCACAAAAACTTATTGTAGAGTAGTTTTAAGTTTACTATTTGAGTGAAAAGCCACCTCTATTTTTAGAGGTGGTTTTTTTATTTAACTGTATTTTTGCAGCATTAAAACCATTGATTGCATGACAAAATTACGTGCCTGGGCTTCTGCAGCCCGACTTAGAACGCTTCCATTGTCCATTTCAGGAATTCTTACAGCGAGTGCTGTGGCTATTTCCGAAGAAAATTTTAACCTTACTATTTGTATTCTCGCAATTATAACAACATTGGGGTTTCAAATACTATCTAATTTCGCGAATGATTATGGCGATGGCGTAAAAGGTACCGATAATGAAGACAGAGTTGGCCCTATGCGAGCGATGCAAAGCGGGATTTTAAAAGCGAAAGACTTAAAAATAGGGATGATAGTTACTGGAGCATTAACACTTTTAATTGCTACTATGCTAATCTTTAGTGCTTTTGGTAATGAAAACTTTTTGCTTTCTTTTATTTTTTTTAACCTGGGTATTGCTGCTATTATAGCTGCTGTTACCTATACGGTTGGTAAAAAAGCATATGGTTATAGAGCGATGGGAGACCTGTTTGTATTTCTATTCTTTGGTTTATTAGGAGTAATGGGCTGTTACTTTTTATACAGCAAAAGTTTGGGAGATTTAGTAGCTATGCCAGCAATAGTAATAGGATTGTTAAGCGTAGCAGTTTTAAATCTAAACAATATGCGAGATCGCCTGTCTGATGCCAAAGTAAATAAAAATACGCTAGCAGTGGTTTTAGGTGCCGTGAAAGTAAAGCATTATCATACTTTCTTAATAATAGGAAGTTTTATTGTTGCATCACTGTATTTTTTACTGAAAGCAGAAACGATATTGGAGTTCATCCCGTTAGTGGCATTTATACCCTTATTTTTAAATGTGGTCAAGGTGTATAAAAACGATTCACCACCGTTATTAGACCCAGAATTGAAGAAAGTAGCCTTAAGTACGTTCTTATTTTCTATACTTTTTTTAATTACAGTGAGCTTATAGCTTTTTTTTTGAAAAACTTTAACGGTTTTCTTTACTGTGCTTAGTATATTTAAAGAAAAAACCAACACCCATGAAAATTACATTCTACGGTCAAAACAGTCTTGCCATTGAAGTTGGCGGAAAACATTTAATTATAGATCCTTTTATTACAGGAAATGACCTTTCAAAAGATAAAGTTGATATCAACAAGTTAAAAGCGGATTACATTTTACTAACACACGCACATCAAGATCACATTCTCGATGCGGAAGCTATTGCTAAAAATACAGGTGCGACTATCGTTAGTAATTTTGAAATTGCCAATCATTATGAAGAAAAAGGCTTTGATGTTCATCCCATGAATCACGGCGGAGGTTGGCAATTCGATTTTGGATATGTAAAATATGTAAATGCTATTCATACCAGTTCATTTCCAGATGGTAGCTATGGCGGACAACCGGGCGGATTTATAATTGAAGGCGAACACAAAAACATTTACATTGCAGGCGATACAGCGCTGACTATGGACATGAAACTGATCCCAATGCAAACCAAGTTGGATCTTGCTATTTTACCTATTGGCGATAACTTTACAATGGGCGTAGACGATGCAATTATCGCGTGCGATTTTATAGAATGTGACAAAGTATTGGGTGTACATTATGATACGTTTGGCTATATAGAAATTGATCACGAAGAAGCCAAAAAGAAATTTTACGATGCAGATAAAGATTTGATGTTGTTAGACGTTGGCGAATCGATAGAGTTATAGATGAGGGCAAGCTACAAAAAACACACTCTCAATTTTAAACGTCCCAGCGGAACTTCCCGGGGCGTTTTGCGTACTAAAGAAACCTGGTTTTTAATTCTTGAAGAAAAGGGAAAATGGGGTGTAGGCGAATGCGGAATTCTACGAAGCTTAAGTATTGACGACCGCCCTGACTATAAAGATAAGCTGAGGTGGGTTTGTGATAATATTGAAAAAGGAAAAGATTATTTGTATGATAATTTAACCGAATTTCCATCCATTCAAATAGGGGTGGAGACTGCTTTTAAATCGTTTCGGGCAAAAGATCCTTTTCAAATTTTCCCTTCGGAATTTTCAAAAGGCTTCAAAGCTATTCCAATAAATGGACTTATCTGGATGGGCGATAAAAGTTTTATGAAAGAGCAAATTTCAGAAAAACTGAAAGAAGGGTTTCGATGTATAAAAATGAAAATCGGCGCAATCGATTTCGATACTGAAATTGAACTGTTGAAAAGCATCAGACAAGAATTTTCTGCTTCCGAAATAGAGTTAAGGGTAGACGCCAACGGCGCTTTTGCAACAGCTGAAGCATTGGAAAAACTAAAAATTCTTTCAGAGTTAAATTTACATTCTATTGAGCAGCCCATTAAACAAGGGCAATGGCAAGAAATGGCACGATTGTGTGAAGAAACACTACTTCCTATTGCGTTGGATGAAGAGTTAATAGGCGTGTTTTCTTCCGAAGGAAAAAAGAAGCTCTTACAAACCATACAACCACAATACATTATTTTAAAACCAAGTTTAATTGGAGGCTTTCAAGGCAGTGACACTTGGATTGATTTGGCCGAACAAATGGGGGCAGATTGGTGGATAACTTCAGCTTTAGAAAGCAATGTAGGTTTAAACGCTATTTCGCAATATACTTTTACAAAAAAAGTTACCTTGCCACAAGGTTTAGGAACAGGTAGTTTATACACCAATAATATAGATTCACCCCTAAAAGTATGTAACGGAAGCATACAATATGATACTAACGAACAGTGGGACCTGTCCTTACTAAACAAATAAAAATAAAACGGAAATTTAATGTTTATAAAGCAAGCTTTTAACTACTTACACGATTCTTGGCGCTATGTGGTTGGCGCTATTGTAATTTTTTTAGTCTCTCAATTAGGAGCAATTCCTTTTGCTTTAATTACCGCGTTCAAATTAATGCAAGAAGGGGGAGATATTACTTCCTTAGACGATCCGGCTACTTTAATGACGGTTTTAGACTCTAATTTGACACTGTTTTTAATGCTTTTAAGTTTTGTATTTGGATTAATTGCTGTAGTGGTGGTAGTAAAATATCTTCATAAACAGCCTTTAGTTGCTGCAACAACAAGCAGAAAGAAAGTAGATTGGGGGCGTATTTGGTTTTCATTTTTATTAATAGCTATCACAACAATTGTTTTAACGGTAATTGATTATTACGGAAACCCCGATGATTACGTAGTTCAATTTGAAGCGGTACCATTCTTAATTTTAGCGGTTATTGCAATTCTTATGATTCCCTTGCAAACCAGTTTTGAGGAATACCTATTTCGTGGGTATTTAATGCAAGGTATCGGTGTGATGGCAAAGAACAGATGGTTGCCATTGATTATTACATCAGTAGTTTTCGGCGGACTTCACTTTTTTAATCCAGAGGTTGATAAATTGGGTAATATTATTATGGTTTATTACATTGGTACTGGTTTCTTTTTAGGATTTATAACCTTAATGGACGAAGGAATGGAACTCGCCCTTGGTTTTCACGCCGGTAATAATTTAATCGCTGCTTTGTTGGTAACAGCAGATTGGACGGTATTCCAGACCAATTCTATTTTAAAAGATATTTCAAACCCCACGGCAGGATTTGATATTTTAGTTCCTGTCTTGGTTATGTACCCGGTTTTTATAGGTATCATGGCTTGGAAATACAAATGGACCAATTGGAGCGAAAAGCTCTTCGGAAAAGTAACGCCACCCATAAAACCTTCCGAAGAAATTATAGAATCTTAGTTTAAACTTTATGGAACTCCCTTTTCATTCTGCTTTTACCTTCAACGGACTTCAATATGAAACTAGAGAAGAGTTACACAGTTTTGCTGAAAGCTTGCAAAATGAAGGGGATGAATACGAAATTCATATAGGCGATTTTATAATAGCTTGGTTAGATGATACCGACTTCGTAAAAGTAAAAACCTCTGGCTCTACCGGAAAACCAAAAAAGATCCAATTATCTAAAAAGGCAATGGTCAATAGTGCTAAAGCAACGGCTGCCTATTTTAAGTTAGGGAAAGGTACTTCTGCATTACTTTGCTTACCGGCTAATTATATTGCTGGTAAAATGATGCTGGTACGAGCGATGGTCATGGGTTGGAATTTACATGTGGTCGCTCCAGAAAAAGATGCATTAACACAGTATGATAACGATTATGATTTTGTGGCAATGGTACCGTATCAAGTGCATCATTCACTGTCAGATTTAAATAAAGTAAAAAAAATAATCATTGGTGGCGGACCTGTTTCAAAAGAATTGGAAGAGGCTTTACAGTCAGTTTCCACCGAAGCTTTTGGTACGTATGGAATGACCGAAACCATTACACATATTGCTGTACGACGTATTAACGGTCCTGCGCGTAGCGAAACGTTTTCTGCTTTACCCAATGTGAAATTTTCACAAGATGAACGGGATTGTTTGGTTATTTCGGCACCAGATATTTCCGAAGAAAAAGTAATTACGAATGATGTGGTAGCGTTACAATCACCAACTTCTTTTGTTTGGTTAGGACGCTTCGATAATGTAATTAACAGCGGTGGTGTTAAAATATTTCCTGAAAAAGTAGAAGAAAAACTTTCCGAAAAAATTATGGAACCTTTCATCATTGCTTCTGAAAAAAATAATGAATTAGGGGAGCGCGTTATTTTAGTTATTGAAACAAAATCTAATTCTATTCCCGATTACTCTGATGTGTTCAAAATACTTTCAAAATACGAACGACCCAAAAAAATTATTAGCCTTTCTAGATTTCCGTATACCGAAACCGGTAAAATCAAGCGTGGAGCGGTTTTAGAGTTACTTCAGAAATATAAATAATCCTTTCTTTTTAGCTTTAAAAGTAATGTAGTTTTAACTTTGGTTTCATTTTTGATATTTCTTAACTAAGAATAACAAATCACTCTTAAAACCAATTCATTATGAAAACATTTGCTACCCTTATTTTTGCTTTTTTTGCTACAATTGCACTAGAAGCTCAAGAAATCACCGTAACCGGAACAGTAACCGATGAGAGTAACATTCCATTAATAGGAGTGAACGTAGTTATAACGGGATCTAGTAACGGAACACAAACAGATTTTAATGGAAAGTATGAATTAAAAGCTAAAATAGGACAGAAATTGAAGTTTAGCTATGTGGGGTACGAAACCGTAGAACGAAAGGTAAAAGATAAAAAACCTATGAATGTGCAGATGCACACTGGAGCACAACTAGAGTCAGTTGTTGTTACTGCTTATGATGCAAGTCAAATTATGAGATCAAAAGTGTCTGGGGTCCCAATTCCCCGGTCTCCATACCCTGTAAACAATCAAGTTTCCAACAACGAATCATACGATAAGATTGAAGAAAACATTTTTAAAATGGTAACAACTGCACCACTATCTACTTTTTCAATTGATGTGGACAAAGCTGGGTATAGTAACATTCGCCGGATGATAAACAACGGTCAAAAAATACCAAAAGATGCCGTGAAGATTGAAGAAATGATTAACTACTTCAATTACGATTATCCACAGTCAAAACGTAATGAGCCATTTTCTATTACTACAGAAGTAGCCAGCTCTCCTTGGAATACAAACACTAAATTGGTTAAAATAGGTTTGAAAGGAAAAGATATTGCGACTGAAAATACACCAGCAAGTAACTTAGTGTTTTTGCTAGATGTATCGGGTTCTATGAATTCAGAAAACAAATTAGGGTTGTTAAAATCAGCTATGGAAGTGCTAGTTGATAAACTTCGAGAAGAAGACAAAGTGAGCATCGTCGTGTATGCAGGAGCCGCAGGTACTGTTTTAGAACCTACCAACGGTAACAACAAAGAAAAAATAATGGAGGCCATTGACAAGCTAAGAGCTGGGGGTTCTACTGCAGGTGGCGAAGGGATTAAATTAGCATATAAAATAGCTGAAGAAAATTTCATAAAAGACGGTAATAATCGTGTCATCCTTGCTACCGATGGTGATTTTAATGTAGGTGCTTCGAGTGATAGAGCGATGGAAGATTTAATTGAAGAAAAGCGAGAAAGTGGAGTGTTTTTAACCTGCTTAGGTTTTGGAATGGGTAACTATAAAGATTCTAAAATGGAAACTTTAGCTGATAAAGGCAACGGAAACCACGCGTATATCGATACCATGCAAGAAGCGAAGAAAGTATTGGGTACAGAATTCTTCGGGACCATTTATACCATAGCTAAAGATGTAAAACTACAAGTAGAGTTTAACCCTAAAAAAGTACAAGCGTATCGATTAATTGGTTATGAAAACAGACTCTTAAACGATGAAGATTTTAATGATGATACCAAAGATGCCGGCGAATTAGGAAGTGGACACACCGTAACCGCTCTATACGAACTGATTCCGGTAGGGGTGAAAAGTGAATATTTAAAGGATATTGAGGACTTAAAATACACCAATACCATTAATACTTCTAAAACGGATGAGTTGCTTACAGTAAAATTTAGATATAAAGAACCGGATGGGGACAAAAGCAAGTTAATTGTCAAAACATTGAAAGATAACAATGCTGATATAAAGAGGACATCAGAAGATTTCCAGTTTTCTGCAGCCGTAGCGCTGTTCGGACAACAGCTTCGTGATTCTGATTTTATTGCAACTAAAAGTAGAGAAGAGGTTATTCGTTTAGCCGAAGCAGGCAGAGGGAAAGATAAAGAAGGATACCGAGCTGAGTTTATCAGGTTAGTGAAGAGTTATAAGTAATTCTTTTATTTGGCATTCTATTCTTCGTGTTTTCGATACAAATTCGTGATCCCTATCGGGCTCTCGAATTCACTCAAACACCTTTAATTTATAGCTTTTGACTAATGAACTTCAGTCTCTTTCGGTGCCTGAATGCTCCGACGATAGGAGGGGTGTATCGAAGGCCCAACATCCATTACACCTGTAAAACTCCCATATTAAACTTCTTTTCAATAGGAGCGTGGTTTGCAGCTTCAATGCCCATACTAATCCATTTTCGGGTATCAAGTGGGTCGATTACAGCATCAGTCCAAATTCTAGAGGCAGCATAATACGGTGAGATTTGCTCATCGTAACGGTTCTTAATTTTATCGAACAATTCTTTTTCTACTTCCGGAGTAATTTCTTTTCCTTGTTTTTTAAGTGAAGCGGTTTCAATCTGCAATAATACTTTGGCAGCACTATTTCCACTCATCACGGCTAGTTCGGCACTTGGCCAAGCCGCAATTAATCGTGGGTCGTATGCTTTTCCGCACATTGCATAATTACCAGCACCATAACTGTTTCCAATGACAATAGTGAATTTTGGTACCACACTATTACTTACAGCATTTACCATTTTAGCACCATCTTTTATAATACCACCGTGTTCACTTTTACTGCCTACCATAAAACCAGTAACATCTTGTAAAAACACCAATGGAATTTTCTTTTGGTTACAGTTTGCTATAAATCGGGTTGCTTTATCAGCACTGTCGCTGTAGATAACACCACCAAACTGCATTTCGCTGGGTTTGGTTTTAGCTTTCGTGGTTTTTACCAATTTTCGTTGATTGGCAACAATACCAACTGCCCAACCGTCAATACGAGCGTACCCCGTTAAAATAGTTTGGCCGTAGCCTTTTTTATATTCTTCAAAATCACTGTCGTCTACCAAACGATGTATTATTTCACGCATATCGTATTGTTCGGTACGTGATTTTGGTAGTATTCCGTAGATTTCTTTAGGATCTTCTTTTGGCTTAACTGCTTTATCCCTATTAAAGCCAGCTTTGTCAAAATCGCCTATTTTTGAAACAATATTCTGTATTTTGGTTAACGCATCTTTATCATCTTCAGCTTTGTAGTCGGTTACGCCACTTACTTCAGAGTGCGTAGTAGCACCTCCTAGATCTTCGTTTTCAATACTTTCACCGATAGCCGCTTTTACTAGGTAGCTTCCTGCAAGAAAAATACTCCCAGTTTTATCAACTATTAATGCTTCATCGCTCATAATGGGTAAGTAAGCACCTCCGGCAACACAACTTCCCATGACGGCAGCAATTTGGGTTATCCCCATACTACTCATCACAGCATTGTTGCGGAAAATTCTTCCGAAGTGCTCTTTATCAGGAAAAATCTCATCTTGCATCGGTAAGTATACACCGGCACTGTCCACTAAATAAATAATAGGAAGTTTATTCTCTATTGAGATTTCCTGTGCGCGTAAATTCTTTTTTGCGGTAATAGGAAACCAAGCTCCTGCTTTTACCGTCGCATCGTTTGCAACTACAATACATTGTTTCCCTTTTACGTAGCCAATTTTAACTACTACACCACCACTTGGGCAACCGCCGTGTTCTTCATACATTCCTTCGCCAGCAAAAGCACCAATTTCAATACTTGGTTTTTTAGAGTCAAGTAAAAAATCAATACGTTCCCTAGCTGTCATTTTACCTTTGGCGTGGTGTTTTTCTATTCGTTTTTCGCCACCGCCCAATTTAACTTTGGCGAGTCTCTTTTTAAGATCGGAAACTGATAGTTTATTGTGGTCTTCGTTTTTATTAAAGGTCATATCCATAATAGTGGTTGCAATTTCCCCAAAAATACGAAACTATGACATTTTGGTACGGTAAATCTCTATTTTATTCCCGATATTTGTCTCTGCTAATAAGTTAAGGCAAACCCGCGTCTAATTGTATTCAATATTTTTATTAAATTTAATACTAAGGCGCATTTTAAGGATGAAAATTTTATGATGAATAAGAATACCGTATTGGCGTGGGCCACTTTTATAATGATTGTAGTAGGCGTTGCTTTAATAGCAATGGGTGCTTTTAGATATGACGATGTAGCCGGATGGGGCTTCGCCTCTGTAGGAATTGGTTTTTTTGCGATTGCTTGGGTATTTAATGCCCTAAAAGGAAGGGTATAACCACTCAATAAATATATGATTTCAGAAAATACCATTCGTACTGTACTGCAAAACCACCTTGCCGGTGGGAAGGCTTTTATGCCCTTAACGGATATGTTTTCAGAAATTACTTTTGAAAAAGTAGGAGAACGGCCCTATAATCTGCCATATTCCTTTTATGAGCTGTTTTACCATATTACCTATGCACAGAAGGATATTTTGAAATTTTGTATTTCTGAAACATACACAACACCAAATTGGCCAGATGATTATTGGCCGAAACAACAAGCGCCAAAAAGTAAAACCGATTGGCAACAATTGCAAGAAGACTATTTGAAAGATAGTAAAGAATTAGAACAATTGGCAGAAAATGAAGCTCTTACGAAAGTAGTTCCAACTGGAGAGGACCAAACGCTATTTCGGGAAATCCTTTTGGTTATAGAGCATACCGCATACCACACAGGACAACTTGCGGTAGTACTGCGATTATTGGGCCTACACAACAAGTAGTGTCTTTAAAATAATTAGAATAAGAAACGAAAGGTGGCTGAGCGTAGTCGAAGCCACAAATAATAATAGAAACTAAGATTTTCGCCCTTGCGGAAATAAAAAATAAATTTTTTATGTCTGACGATAAAAAAGTAATTTTCTCCATGTCTGGTGTAACCAAGACGTTTCCAAGCGCTCAAACACCAGTGCTTAAAAACATTTATTTAAGCTTTTTCTACGGTGCCAAGATTGGTATTTTGGGATTAAACGGAAGTGGTAAATCTACCTTATTAAAGATTATCGCTGGGAAAGACCAGAATTATCAAGGTGATGTTGTTTTCGCTCCTAATTACAGTGTAGGGATGCTAGAACAAGAACCTGAACTGGACGAAGAGAAAACCGTGATGGAAGTAGTGAAAGAAGGTGTAAAGGAAGTGGTTGATGTTCTAGATGAATACAACAAGATTAACGATATGTTCGGTTTGCCGGAAGTCTATGAAGATGCTGATAAAATGCAGGAGTTGATGGACAAGCAAGCTAAGCTGCAAGATAAAATTGATGCGACCAATGCGTGGGAGTTGGATACTAAGCTAGAAATAGCGATGGATGCGTTGCGTACGCCTGAGAAAGACAAAAAGATAAGCGTCCTTTCTGGTGGGGAACGCCGTCGAGTTGCTTTATGTCGCTTATTGTTACAGCAACCAGACGTGTTACTACTCGATGAACCTACTAACCACTTGGATGCAGAAAGTGTACACTGGTTAGAACACCATTTAGCACAATATAAAGGGACGGTAATTGCTGTAACGCACGATAGATATTTCTTGGATAACGTAGCCGGTTGGATATTAGAATTAGACCGTGGCGAAGGTATTCCATGGAAAGGAAACTACTCATCTTGGTTAGACCAGAAGTCCAAGCGGATGGCACAAGAACAGAAGCAAGCCAGCAAACGTCAAAAAACATTGGAGCGCGAGTTAGAATGGGTAAAGATGGCCCCGAAAGGACGCCAGTCTAAACAAAAAGCCCGTTTGAATAACTATGATAAGTTGATGAGCCAGGATCAAAGTAAACTGGAAGATAAACTAGAAATTTATATTCCTAACGGTCCTCGTTTAGGAACCAATGTGATTGAAGCCAAAGGCGTTTCAAAAGCATTTGATGATAAATTATTATACGATGACCTTAACTTCAAATTACCACAGGCGGGAATTGTAGGGATTATCGGACCAAATGGTGCTGGTAAAACGACCATCTTTAAAATGATTATGGACGAAATTGAGCCCGATAAAGGTTCTTTTGAAGTAGGGGAAACGGCAAAGATCGCTTATGTAGATCAGTCACATTCCAATATTGATCCTGAGAAGAGCATTTGGCAAAACTTTAGTGATGGACAAGAATTGGTGATGATGGGTGGCAAGCAAGTGAATAGCCGTGCGTACCTAAGCCGCTTTAATTTTAGTGGTAGCGAACAAAACAAAACTGTGTCCAAATTATCTGGTGGAGAGCGTAACCGCTTACACTTAGCAATGACCTTAAAAGAAGAAGGCAACGTACTGTTACTCGATGAGCCAACTAATGATCTAGATGTGAATACGCTACGTGCACTTGAAGAAGGGTTAGAAAACTTCGCAGGTTGTGCTGTAGTAATATCTCACGACCGTTGGTTCTTAGACCGTATTTGTACGCATATCTTAGCGTTTGAAGGAAATAGTGAAGTGTATTTCTTTGAAGGTGGCTTTAGTGACTACGAAGAAAACAAAAAGAAACGTTTGGGTGGCGATGTGATGCCAAAACGAATCAAATACAAGAAGTTAATTCGTTAATCTTCTGAATATTTTTTCTGTAAACGAAAGATTAGTTTTAACATATTTAATAACTAAAGCTGTCCGGTTGAGCGCAGTCGAAACCTACTGAGTGCTATACATAAGTAGTTCTCGACTGCGCTCGAACAGACAGTAAATAATACTGTAAATTTCTTCTTATTTTACTTCACCACAAACTGTTTTGAAATAGCATTTCCTTCTGAAACAATTCGTATAAAATAAATTCCTGAAGGTAAATCAGCAATTGAAAAAGATTGTTGACTTGATGCTTCTAAAGAGCCTGAAAACAGATTTTTCACGCTTCGTCCGGTGTTATCATACACCGTTATAGTTCCCTCGCTGGTTAACGAATGGCGTATATTTAATTCTGTAGTAGCAGGAACAGGGTAGAGTGTTACTTCTTCTTTCGTAACAGTGTAATTTTCAGTTCCTAATACAATAGTGCTAATATCATAACTATGAATAGACCGCCCATACGTTCCTGCGTATAAAGTTTGGGTGGGTTCGTGCATTTTTAAGTCGCGGGTAAGCGTCATAGGCAATTCGTTCCCGAGTACGGTCCAATTAGCACCATCGTTTTCAGAATACCAAACATTGACATCGGTAGCCACAAATAGTAGGCTTTCATCTGCCGTTAGTATAAGGTCATTAACTGGTATTTCAGGTAAATTACCCGAAATATCAATCCAATTTTGTCCGCCGTCTTCAGTTTTAAATACGTGAGGAGTATAGTCTAATCTATTATAGCCCGAAAAGGTTACATACGCAACCATATCATCACTAGGCGAAATTGCTACTGAAGTCACATATCGGTCTGGAAGACTAGCACTTATATTTTCCCAAGTATCACCTCCATCAAAAGTTACGTTCACGTTTCCATCATCGCTACCTGTATAAATTGTTTCTAGGTTTAAATATGAAGGAGCAATCGCAGTCAAAGTTCCGTATGTAAGCGAACCGCTTGGATGCTGTCCATTAGTAAGGTCTGGACTTATTGGTGACCAAAATTCTGCGTGGGTTGATGAATATAAACGTTGGGTTCCGTAGTACACCATTTCCGTATTAAAAGGCGAAATTACTACTGGCGTGTTCCAATTGTTTCGGTCGCTGCCACTAATACCAGTAGTTGCTCCTGAAAAGGTGGCGCCTCCATTAGTGGAACGCCCTAAATTTCCGTATTGCGATTCTACATAAATATAATTATTGTCTACTGGGTCAATCCCTACGTGAAAACCATCACCTCCCCAAACTGCTTCCCAATCATCAGCGCTGGCAGTTGTGGTTCTAATGGTATTGTTATCTTGGGTACCACCATATAGATTTTGTGGTGCTAAATTATCTACTTCGATATTGTAAAACTGTGTAATGGGTAGGTTTTCAAATTTCGTCCAATTATTTCCACCATTCTGTGAAATATAGGCTCCACCATCGTTTCCTGCTAAGAGAAAATCATTGTTATTGGTAGAATATTCCAAGGCGTGGTGATCTACGTGCATCCCACTTATGTTACTCCAACTATCACCGCTGTTGTTACTTCTGGCTAACTGAAACCCAATCACCCAAACCGTTTCGGGATCGGTAGGGTCTATACGAACGTTTCCAAAGTACCATCCAAAACTGGAATCAATACCTGTTAAAGCACCTAAAGTAACTAGATTCCACGTAGCTCCATTGTCGGTAGATTTATACAAACCATTAAACTCATTGGTTATTTCATCGGTAGTAAAACGTGCGTATACGGTTGATGGGTCTGAAGCCGATACAGCCAAACCAATACGCCCAGTTTGTGTAGAAGCAGCAGGTAAACCATTGCTAGTCCCTAATTCTTCCCAGGTATCACCTCCATCCATAGAACGGTGAATAGCTGAGGTAACCCCGGCATAATCCCGTTGCCAAGGTTGACGAGTACGTTCCCACATAGCGGCATACAGTATATCGGTATTTTGTGGGTTCATCGCTACATCAATAGCAGCAGTAGAATCCGTTACGTGTAATACTTGCTCCCAATCTGTTCCGCCATTGGTAGTACGGTAGACCCCGCGCTCTGGATTATGGCCGTATAATGTTCCGGTAGCAGCTACAAACAGACGATCAGAATCGGTAGGGTCCACAGCGATACGTCCAATATGCTGACTTTCCCCAAGACCAATGTTACTCCAAGTAGCACCTGCATCATTAGAGCGATAGACACCATCTCCAAAAAATGCACCTGAGTTGGAGCTACCGTTTGCTTCTCCGGTTCCTACATATATAATATCAGCATTAGAAGGAGCGATGGCAAGATCACCAATAGACATAGGGCCTACTTCATCAAAAATAGGTGACCAATTAGTACCTTGATCGGTTGTTTTAAAAATCCCTCCAGTGGCTGCGGCAACATAAAGTATATCGTCACTATCTGGTGAAATAGCTACATCGGTTATTCTGCCGCCAGTATTTAAAGGGCCTGCCAACGTCCAATCACTTCCGTTTTGATTTCTATTATTTACTATCGATTGTACACGTGTTTTGGCTTTTTGTAAAGCCGAAACATCTATGTAATTATCGGGGTAAGCGCGTTGGTAATACATCCAGTCGCTGGGGTATTCTTCAAAATAGGCTTCCGTTTCGTTTACACGGGCTTCTGGTTCTATTTCCGAAAAGACCAAAATATAAGTAAGTATAGAGCTAATAGCGACTAGTAATAGGAAGTAAAAAGTTTTCATAAGTAGTAGTTAAAATTCTAAATTCTTTTAAAAATACTATAAATTAGCCTATTATAGTGTTAAACCTGATACGTGATTTTTAGTTTAATAAGTGAAATGAAGTATCTATCAACAAACCATCCTTATGTTTAAAAAGTATTTGCTTGTAATAATCGTACTATCGCTTTTTACCGCTTGCGGCAGTAAAAAACAGATTGCTGAGGTTACCCTCGGTACCGAGCAGACCCTTGCCTATAAAAGTTTAGGCAATGGCGTAGCTGCTATTTCGTTGCTGTTTTTTAAAAACAATACCTTCCAGTTGAATTTTAAAAGCATCCCTCAACCGGAAACTGATGACAAACCTGTAGTACGTTCCGAGAAAGGAACCTACACCGGGGAGGGCAATTGGAAAACATTACAGTTTTTAAGCAATGGTTTTGATGCCACCGCTCTATTTGACGCCCAATACAACAACCCTAATGAGGTGGAAGTACTTAGTGAGAATACCGTAAAAGTAAATACTGATGAGCAGGCGATTACTATCTGGGGCATTTTATGTGAGCGGGAGTAGAAGAGAAGTCATTTCTCATATCTTTTCTTCTTAATCCATCCCTAATGCATTTCCATGCTAAATTTAATATGTTTCCTTTTCTAGGAATCAATACAGCTAATAACCAAAAATTATGCTACAGCAGGTTTTATTGGAGCAGCTTATTGGGCATAGCTTATGCAAAGAAGTATTTGAAGAAATGAATGCTGAAAATGTAAATAGATACTCTTTTTTTAATTGAAGTACCTATTTAAATAAATCTCTTGAATTTCAGGTTTTAAAGTATCTTTGAAACCACATGAGTAAATTGGTACAAATAAGAGTTTTGCCGCGGCAACAAGAAGATGAAGCTTACATACTAGAATTAGCGCTGGAAAAAGCAAAGTTTCGGAAAAATGAAATTAAAGATTGGCGCATACGAAAACGTTCAATTGATGCCAGAAACAAAGTGGTAAAGCTTAATCTGCAAATTGAATTATGGCAACATTCAGATACGCGCGAGAATATTCCTGCCTTTAAACCTCAGGAAGTTTCAGAAAAAAGACAAATTGCTATTATTGGTGCAGGTCCAGCAGGTTTGTACGCTGCCTTGCGGGCCATTGAAGCCGGAATAAAGCCTATTGTTTTTGAACGCGGAAAAGATGTTCGTTCCAGACGTCGCGATTTGGCTAAAATTAATAAGGAACAAACAGTAAATTCGGAGTCTAACTATTGCTTTGGCGAAGGAGGAGCAGGTACGTATTCTGATGGGAAATTATATACGCGATCTAAAAAAAAGGGCAACGTTTTAAAAGCAATGGAATGGTTTGTTCATTTTGGGGCAGATCCTGATATTTTGGTGGATGCGCATCCTCATATTGGTACTAATAAATTACCTCAAATTATAACCGCTATGCGGGAAGCTATTTTGGAATATGGAGGAGAGGTCCATTTTAACTCCAAGCTAACCGATTTAAAACTAAAAGAAAACCGAATAACCGCACTTCAAATTAATGAAGCAAATTGGCATTCTTTTGATGATATTGTGCTTTCTACCGGACATTCTGCTCGGGACATTTTTTATCTATTGCACAACAAGCAAATTAAAATAGAAGCCAAGCCTTTTGCTTTGGGTGTTCGCGTGGAGCATCCGCAAGAGTTAATAGATCACATTCAATATCATGGAGATAGCGATAACCCTTATTTACCGCCGGCTTCCTATGCTTTGGTAGAGCAAGTAGATGGTTTGGGTGTGTATTCGTTTTGCATGTGTCCGGGTGGGATTATTGCTCCTTGTGCTACCCAACAGGATGAGGTGGTTACAAACGGTTGGAGCCCAAGCAAACGCAATAACCCGTATGCTAATTCAGGTATTGTAGTTAGCGTAGCACCCGAGGATCTCCCAAACTATACTCCAGATGATCCTTTTGTTTGTTTGGATTTTCAAAAATCTGTTGAAAAATCTTGCTGGGAAGCTGCCGGAAAAACGCAGCAAGTTCCTGCGCAACGCATGATTGATTTTGTGGAAGGACGATTATCTGCCGATTTTCCGAAGACATCTTATTTACCCGGAATTGTAGGAGCAGACCTCAATCTTGTTTTACCACCCTTAATTTCTAAAAGATTACGAAAAGCCTTTGTTTCTTTTGGTAAAAAAATGAAAGGGTATTACACCAATGAAGCCGTGTTGCATGCCCCAGAAAGCCGAACGTCTTCTCCCGTTTCTATTCCGCGCAACCCAGAGACCTTAGAACATGTGGAGGTGAATGGACTCTATCCTTGTGGGGAAGGAGCCGGTTATGCTGGTGGTATCATCTCTGCCGCGATTGATGGGATTAATTGTGTGGATGCAATTGCTACCAAATATGCCGAAAGATAGAGGGTTCTTATCCTTCACGTAAAATTTTCTCCATCTTTTTACCTTTCGCTAATTCGTCTACCAATTTATCTAAATACCGAACTTGTTTGGTGAGCGGGTTTTTAATTTCTTCTATTCTGTAGCCGCAAATAACACCGGTTATCTGGGGAGCATTCGGGTTTAGGGTTGCTTTTTCAAAGAAGGTTTTAAAGGTGGCTTTTTCATCAATCATTTTCTGCAGATCATTCTTGTCAAAACCTGTTAACCAGTCTATTACTTGATGTAGTTCTTCTTTGGTTCTGCCTTTGCGCTTCACTTTTGTAATATAGTGCGGATATACCGATGCAAATGTCATGGTTGCCATTCGCTCATTATGTTTGGGTGTTGTTTTCATATCATTTCAATCGTATTAATTCGCCTTTTCTTTTTACAACGTTTTTATAGTCCCATTGTATTTCTTTAGATTTCTGTAACCATCTTTTAACGTCGGTCAGGTTTAGCTGGTCTGTTGCGGTGTATCGAATAGCAGCATCTTTAAATTTACCTGTTCCGGTTTTAAGCTTATCTTCTTCAAAATCTGCCCCGCTCCAAAACATCAGTCTAATACAGTCCTTTAATTTGCTATACCCCACAATGGGGTTATTATCTAAAAACCAAACTGGGTGAGCGTGCCATATTTTGCTTTCAGCTTCAGACAGTTCTTTTTCAATAGTTGAAGCCAGTAGGTCACAAACCTCTTTATCAGTTGCTGTTTGCTTTTCGTTATAGGCTTGAATGTCTGGATTCATATGTAGTTTTTTTTAAATATATACCAAAGAACGCTACGTTAGGATTTATTGAGCGGTTTTAAGATAAGGAATTTTTTTAAAAAGTGGCTTTGGGAAAACCTGCTAGTAATTACTCAAATCAGTATAGGGGCCATTATACAATCCTTTAATTTCTTTCCCATCCTCTCTAGTGAAAGAAAACTCTATATGTAACCTAGATTTCGAAAATTCTATAACATTTACTTGTATAGAAGTAGCCATAATTCCAGTAGTGTCTTCTTCTAAAATTATTTCCCCACTGTCCGTATTTATCGTTTGATTATTGATAGAAACATTTAAATAGACCTCATATTCATTTAAAGAAGATAACATCTCTTCTTCCAAGTTTGATTGAAATACCTCTATGCTAACAACGTTTACACCAGAATTTTGGTTTGTATTCAGTATATCTACATTTGCTAATACTATGGCAATTTCTTGAGGGTCATCATTAGCTGTGTTATCATCTCGGAAATAGGCAAATGTTGTTTTGTGAAAATCGTTTTCAAACGTGAATCCATTTTGTAGTTGATCTGGTTCACTGTTACTTTCATCACCTGAAGTACACGACAAAATTATACTGAATACTACCGTTAGAATAAATATTTTTTTAATCATAAAATCATTTGATTACTACGTATTAAAAGCCATTTCTATATTAAACAATCCGTTAAAATGTTCAATTAGTTTGTGTACTTACAGACCAATAATTTCCTGCACAATCATAAAACGAGCCTCTTGTATCTGGGTCGCCGTCTTTGTTCACAGGTTTCTCAATTATTTCACATCCATTGTTAATTGCCAATTTAAACGTTTTAAAAACATCGGGAACATACATATGTAACATGGTGATATGTGCCGGATACGTTTCGGTACTATTGCTGATCATAATAATGCTATCGTCCAGTTTTAGCTCTATATGTGCAATGGTTCCATCGTTGTGGTCAAACCTTCTTAGTTGTGTAACATTGAATATTTTTGTTAGCTGATCTACTAACTTTTCAGCATTATCAACAATTAAATAGGGGGAGAGTGAACCGTAGTTTTTTGGTTTGTAGTTGGTGTGCATTTTCTTGTTTTTTAGAGAATTAAATTAGTGCTTTTTATGTAACAAGATGTTTACAGCAGCATCTATTTTTCTAATATTCCTTTGTCAACACTATTTTCTAGAAGGTCTTTAGCATAACCCCATAGTGTTGTTGAACCTTTTTTAATTGTCTTTTGTTTCCCGTAAACGGTCTCATACTTCACTCCAAACTCTTTCCATGTTCCGCCGTTGTTGGAAGCGTTTTGCAACAAAGGTTCCAATCTATCCATTGATTTTGCAAACTTAGCTTCATTAGAAATACCGTCTTCAAATTCCATCCAAATTTGTAGATATTCCTCCGCTTGTTTTTCAGGTAGCATTCCAAAAATGCGATCCGCACATTTTTTTTCTTCTGCGGTATTTTCGTGATTTTTAGTAGAGTCGTAAATAAAGGTATCGCCAGCATCAATCTCAACAATATCGTGGATTAAAACCATTTTAATAACCTTTAATAAGTCAATTTCAACATCTGAATGTTCACTTAACACAATCGCCATCATCGCCAAATGCCAACTATGTTCTGCATCGTTTTCACGTCTGTCGCTATTAAATAACTTAGTTCGCCTTTGAATGTATTTTATCTTATCTATTTCTTTAATGAACGCTATTTGCTTTACTAAATCTTCTGAGATCATTTTAGGTTATGTTTTTCAAATTATTTCCAGCAGCTTTTCTCTATATTTCTAAAAAGTCAACACATGTGTCCATTTTAAAAGGTATAGTATAAGAAATGCACCTCCTACACCCACGAATATGGCACCTTGCCAATAAAAGGTTCTCGTTCCCCATTGGTTCCACATCTTTTTACCAGATTCTTTTCTAAAATGAGCCCTAGTCATCCTCCAAAAAAGGAAAGTGATTCCTAAAAAAAGCACTATTGCTAGTATCCAAATTTTTGCCATGTGTCTAGGGTTTTAGTGTATTTGTTTTTAAGTGTTGCCATCTGTTGCGTATAACCGCAGTTAGGGATTAAATATAATGAAACCTTTCCGTTTTTACAGATAGTTATAAAGTCGGTGTAAGTTCCGATAATAAATACAGAGTTATTGCAGTTTTGTTATAGGTAGTTTTTTAATCCTCAGTAAGTATCAAACGCTTCAATTTTTTAAGTTGTGTGTCAGATTTCCATAAAATCTGATTCATATCTCTTTCAATCTTTATGTCGGGTTCTGTTCCATATCCGTCAAGGATTTTTCCGTTTTTCTGAAAAGAAACCATGGTGCTTATTTTTCCAAACAACTTTGAATTTGGTAAATCAACCCATTCGCTATTTCCACTGGAGCCATCTGTTGTAACGCCAACAATTTGTATGTTAGGAATTCCTTTGAAAACAGAAACCAAAACTGACGCGGCACTAAACGTTTTTTCGTTGGCTAAAATGTAAACAGGCTTGTTGTAGTAGAAAGCTTGTTTGGATAATTTCTGTCCGTTAAACAATCCAAAATAATACTCACTGAATTTTTTATCGTCCAACTCGTACATTGGTTTAAATGTTTTCAGAAATGTATCTACGCTTGCTTGCTCCCGTTCAGTTAATTCAGAATAGGAAAACAAAAACCTACCGTGTAAACGTTCTATATATTCTTCTGGTAATGGAACTGTTCCTCTTTGTTTTGTAGCGTTTACAACATACACAGAATCGGGATGTACTAAATAGTTTGCGAATTCATAAATTAAATCTCGAGTTCCGCCACTGTTACTTCTTACATCAATAATTAAAGCTTTGCTTTCATGGTGAATAGATTTCATAAAAGAATTAAGTTCGTCAAAAAGAAGAGGAGCTTCATCTTTACTGGACATAGCAGGAATCTTGATGTATGCGATGCTGTCTTTAAAGGTAAAAAGCTGTTTTATTATCTCGGGCTTATTGTATTCTTCATCATCCACAAGAACATATTGACTTTCAAATTTTTCATCCCAAGGGCGTAATCTGTTTGATCTGTCAACTGGTGACACGAGTACTGTTGTGTCTTTTTTATATGCAGCGTCTGAAAGTGTTAATTTAATTTCTTTTGGTAATGATTTGTTGAGAATCTTATAGTTTTTTTGAATATCCCGAATATCTCTAACGGCCATTGTAAAGTATGTTTCTTCAGGAGCCTCTATATCTTCGGGTCGTGTTTTTTGTAAGAAATCTTCAATGTCGATTCCATCAATTTTTTTGATATATGGAAATTTAGGATTTAGTATTTCAAATTCCTTATGCTTATTCAGGTTTAAAACGACCACTTTGCCATTGTGGGGAGCGTACATAAAGGGTAGAAAGAGAGATTCATTTAAACTATACCCTCTTATTGTTGTTAATGAAGAATGTCTGTCACCAATTTTGGCCAAGGTTTTTGTAATAAACAGACCAAAATCTTCAAGTTTTACAGTGTCACCTATTGTTTTTAGATAGTTTTCAAAATCGGTATTGAAATTATACCCGTTTAAGTAGGCATAAGACGATTTATCATTTAGGGTGTTTGTCAGAAATTCAATGTCTTCGTTTATCTGCTTTTTAGTCAGGAAATTATGCTGTGCTTGTAAAGCGATAGCCCATAGGCTGAATAGAACTGTAATCAAGATTTTCGACTTCATCAGCTAGATTTTTTTAGAGTATGCACAAGAGTTGCGGAATAAATATAACCAATCCTTTCTGCTTTTTTGGAGAAATATAAAGTCGGTGTGAGTTTGATTTCAAAAATAAAATACTAATTTTAAAGAACTGAACTAGTGCTTTTCATAGGACACGGTGTTATCTAATACCTTTATTCTCTAAATTATCTTCTATTTTTGAAATTAAACTTTCGCCTCTCAAATTACGAGCAATTATAATTCCATTTTTATCAATTAACAAATTATCAGGTATTCCACTTATTCCATAAATTAAATATGGGTCAGCTTTATTACCATCATCTTGCCAAAGATTAATCCAGTTTAATTCATTTTCTTCTATGGCTTTTAACCATCTTTCTTTAGATTGGTCTTCTGAAACACTAACTATTTCAAATTTATCTTTATTAAATTGTAAGTATGCTTTTCTCAACGTGGGATATTCCTTAATACAGGGACCACACCAAGATGCCCAAAAATCCAATAACAAAAGTTTACCTTCAAAGTCAGACAACCTAATCAACTCGTCTTTTTCGTTGGTCATTGAAAAGTCCACATACTTATCTCCAATTTGCGGATTTTTATTTAATTCTAAAAATCTTTTTACAGACATGCCATAAGATGATTTTTTTACATTCTCACTAAGGTTATTATATAATTCTGAAACAGTTTTTTTGGGTAATGTTGTAGAGTAAAAATCAAGAGTATTAGCACTTACATAAGATTTAGGATTTTTTTTAATAAACTCTCTCTCAATCTTCAGCCAATTTTGCCTTATTTTTTTTAACTTTAAACGTGCATTTATCTTTGAACTATCATTTAATTTATCGTTGGCAACTATTTGTGAGAGGCTGTCTCTACGGTTTCTGTATTCCCAAATAGGATTCCAAAGCTTATCGCTTTCTTTCTGAGAATTAGAACCTTTAATTATTGCTTCTTTAAATTCTCCATTTTTTGCTTTAAACTTTATCTCTCCAGGTTCTAACCAAATGTTAGAGAAGTTTTTTGAATTTTTAACCAATAACTTGTATTGTTTTGGGTGTTCTAAATTACCCTTTATTGTAAATTTACTATCTATTGTTTTAGTTGAATCGACAGTTTGATTATCGAATATTAGGTAAATCCAACTATCATTTTCAATTCCTTCTAATTCTCCTTTTAGAACAAACTGATTATCTGCGATTGGATTTTTACTTTCACTACATCCCAATATTGTTACGAAGGATATAATTCCAATAAGTATTGTTGCTGTTTTCATTAGTTTTTTAGTTTGCAGGTAATGGTTGTATATAACCGCAGTTATGGAATAAATATAACCAATCCTTTCTGTTTTTGTGGAGTAATATAAAAGCGGGTGTACGTTTGCAGAGGAAAATCCTTACTTTAAAAAACTGGACTAGTGCTTTTCATAGGATACGTTGTTAGGTACAGTTATTTTACTTTCCAGCCTTTTTCCGCAAATGCATTCTTAGTGTAATTGTCAGGATTAACTTTAAATTCAAGTTCTTCTTTGAGTTGCAAAAGCTTTGTGTTTTCAGGTTCATATGTTAGTCCTTTTTCACAAGTTTCTAATGCTTTTAAATCATCTCGAATATTATTTCTAATGTTAATTGCTTTACCAAAACAAGTGATTGCATTCGAATGAACCTCTACTTTTGAAAGATTTTCTCCAATATAAAGTGCTTTATCAAAATGCTCATTTGCTATAGTACCTAATTCATATCGTTTTTGTTTTGAATGATAAAAGCTAGTTTTAGTTGCTTGCATAGAGTAACCTTGTGCGAGACCTAAATATATTCTTTGGTCTTCATTATTGATTTTAAGGGCTCTCTCAAAATAATCAATACTTGATTGTATAATTTCTTTTGCTTTATCTCGATTACCTATTCGACTTTTATATTCTAGATAACCTAACTCAATTAGAGCTTCTAAAAATTGATTATCTAACTCAATAGCTATAAGAAATTCTTTCTTTGCTTTTTCATAGGATTCTTTATAAATACCGCTATCTTCAATTTTACCTTTAATTAAATATAGAAATGCAAATTTACTATTCTCTTTAATTAATCTTTCAATTGTAGTAATCGCTGTATCATAATCATAATAGGCAACAGATAAAGCTTTAAGAGCTTCCGTAGCTGCAACTTTTTCTTTATGATTTTTTGCTTGAGAACGATAGAATAAGTTTACACTTTCAGAATTATCAGAATTAAATTTGCTTTTTTCCTGAACAAAATTCTCATAATTACTTATAATTTCTTGTTCGTTTTCTAGTGCTAAAAATTGCTTTGAGAATATTTTAGCTAAGTGTGGAATTGAGTAACCTATTTCTCCACTCTCTGTTTTTTGTTTCAAGCAAAGAGATATTTTTGTAAGTTTTGGAATAGCTTTTAATCCAATATCATCGCTTGAATACCCACTAATATATATTAAATCATCAATTGTTAAAAGTTCCTCTTTTTCTGAAAGAGAGAACACAAATAATAAAGCTTGTTCGGTGTTTGAAAGTTTGTCAATTGACCCTTTAAAGCAAAACCTTAAAATATCTTCGTAAGCATTGCCATTTTTTAAATTTTCAAGTACTGTATTAATAGGTGTGCCTGTAGAAAGCTGGTGGGCAATTAATTGACCTGCTAAAGGCATCCCTTTTGTATACAGATAGAGTTCATCCAAGTTTTCTCCATATAAGCTCGTAAAAGATGCATTATCATCGCCACAAAACAATTTGTATTGCGAATTTAAAAAATCTGGAAATTCTGTTTTTGCATTAAACCCATTTAAGTTAATTCTTGACATATAGAAATCTCCTAGAGTTTCTCTAGTAGTTAAAATAGCTTTAGAATTAATTGGGAAATGCTCAAGAAAAGAAATCAAATCTTTGTCATTTAATGTTTCAAGATTATCTACAATAAGTAAGACTTTATTGTTTTTTAGAAAATTTAAAACAGTTTCTTCTATTTCGTAATCCTCGTTTTCATCTAGTCCCAATTCGATTACAAAATTATATATGTCTTTCAATAACTCTGAATAATTCGCAATGAATTCACTTAAATCCTTAATTCCTTGAGGTGTGTATTTATTTCTTTTAGAACTTGTCCAAATTATAAAGTCAAAGTGATTTTTAAATTCATCATTTTCGACAAGCATAGTTGCAAAATGATGAACAAATGTTGTTTTGCCAATTCCACCAATGCCATCAATTTGGATTAGGCGATTGTTCTTGTTGTTTAATTTATTATTTAAATCGGTTAAATATTCTTTTCGACCAATAAATTCATTGTACATTATCGGTTGTGAACTTACATTCTCTATCACTTTGAAGTTGTTGCTTTTTAGCTTATAAAAAAGATTGTCAGCTTTTATTGAGCGACTTCCTCTTCTGCAATAGACATCTCCTGATTTAAAGACAGTTACATTTTTGCTTTTACCAGCTTTCCAAGAAGCTTTGTTGTATTGTCCATCTTTCTTAAAGGGAATAATAATTTTTGATGGAAAGATATATAATACAAAAAAATATGCTCCATCTATTTCTAACGTATTAGTAATGAATTCTATAGTTCCGTCTGCATAGTTGTCTAAAATATTTGATATGTTCGCTTCGTCTGTATCATTATCACTTCTATCATCTAAACCAATCCATTCAAAACTATTATTCACACCATAAATTAGGTAGCCACCTTTAGAATTAGCAAAAGCAAGCACATCTTTGGCAAACTCAATTTTAGATTTTGTATCCGAAATTGTATAAATTTCCTTGTAATCTAAATCTGTAGATTCAGTTTTTACATTTAAATTTTTTATTCCCTCAATTGTAGATTGGCTTACTAATTGTAATTTTTCTGTCATATTTTCTCTAATTGTGCCTAACTCGTTTATATGAGCACTTTTAATGCTCTTATCTACCTTATTTGGCATGCTATGAGCAATTTTAAGTTTTTAATTAATAATTATAGAAGGGAGTACCCTTCAAATATACCTAAAAAACCCAAGTAAGCAAATCGGGTTATTTTTTTGGTATAGTTTGACAACAAATGACGGCGTTTGACGACCTTTGATCGAGTCTACTAGCTGCTGCAATTGTATGATGGTGATTGACAGTCGTTGCATCCATCTGCATTCAGTTGATAACGGTTGCAGACTTCACCCCAAATTCTAGGGGGTTTGTTCGGGGTTCCTTCGGGGATCCTTCGGGCACGGGTTTGGGTTATTTTCCAAAAATGGAGTTTTTGCGAATAAAGCACGAAGCAAACTAGAGTAAAGGCAGGAAAATACTCGATTTTTATAACAATTGAACCCCTAAAAATTGATCAAGAAGGATAAGAATAGCGCTAAAAACCATAACCCATAAGAGCGTGATGGCTTGAAACCTCCAAGAAAGCGAGTATTGCTTGGTAATATAGTATAACAAATACAGTAAAAAGGTACTAACCAATACCGGTATGGTGTAGGTGCCCAACCCTAAAAATTGGCTAATGCGCCCTTCATCGTTTGGATTTATAAAATTCATCCCTCCGGCCAAAAGTCGCATATAAAAAGCAGTAAATAATAATGGGTATAGGTATAGATTCCAGCGGTTATATTTCAAAAAGAGAAAAACCACTACGGCTTGTAATAAAGTAATAATAGGCCCAGCAGCTGAAATGATGGTATGCTGCCAAGGGGTGATGTTTTTATAGTCAGCAAATGAAGTGCCGTTAAGGCTCATAAAAGCGGTATACCCTAATGCTTCAGCCGTACCCCAATGTGCAAACTCGTGAAGCAGCCACGTAAACAAAACAGCAGCAAGTGTAGCTAAAACGTATTTAAAATTGATTTTGGTATCGCTCATAGGGTATGGGTAGTGGTTATGATTAAACTGAAGGACAATAATCAATCCTGTCCTAGATATGTAACTTGTTCATTTTTTCCATTGATGAAAAAACGAACCAAAAAAATCTAGGCTTACGAAACTTTATCTAAATTTTTTGCTCGATTTCTAAATTTTAGGAACTCACCATTAAAAACAGTGCTTTGGAGACTATTTTGGCTGGTTCAAACAGCCTAAAATTTTACGGAATCTTCACTTCAAATTTTACGATAAAGTTTTGATAGGCCAAAAAAGGCCTTTCAAAATAATATTCCCAAAGTTTTAAAAAAACTTCCAAGCCTTCTTAAATAATGGCTATGGAAGTTTATTTTAAAAACGTTAAGGAGGCTATAGAGCAATATTCATTAAAATTTCAGAAAAACAATTGAAAAACTACCCGACAATAACCCGACATTATCTTGATAGGACTATAAAAAGCTGAAGGGCAACTTGCAGTAGAGTTTGTTATGGGTGTGGATTTCCCTTGCTTGTAGAAGGATAATGATAAGATTGACAACCATCGCACCCAACAGTATAAAAATAATACTTTGTTTGGGGAACGAAAGCCAGTCGATAAGAAACGGACTGGCAATCATCAATAAGCATACTATAATCGTCCACAGTATTTGAATAGAAACAAGTTGTTTGGTAAGCGTATTCACCTCTTTTTTAAGGTACATAATAACAAGCGGCACGATAATATTCCCGAAGGGAAGAATAAAAAATGCCAAGGACGAAAGGTTGATGATTTTAACCAAATGTGGGGTAGGGAGGTTTTGTTTAGGAGGATCTTTCTGTAAGGATGTTTCGGGTATTCCCAATACCGAGGCGAGTGTTTTTAAGGTATAGCCTTTTGGGGTGGCACCAGCCTCTATACGTTGAATGGTGCGTACCGAAACTCCAGCTTTTTCAGCTAATTCCTCTTGGGTCAAGTTTTGTTGTTCTCGGTATTGTGTTAGTTTGGCCATTGTTTAAAATATCAAAACCATCACGAAAGTAATGGTTTTGATATAAAACGAGTCTATTTTTTATTGATTAGGGTACCAATCTAATTGGGTTACGGTAATGGAGGCATCTCCTTTATTTACTAAGTCTTTAAACTTGCTCACATTGCTTAAACCTTCTGTCCCTCTAAAGTGGTAAGGATACACAACGTTGGGTTTAAAAGCCAACACCGCTTCAGCGGCTTTGTCAACTGGCATGGTGTAAGGTAAATTCATACACACAAAGGCAATGTCAATATTGCTTAGGTTGCGCATTTCTGGAATGTCTTCTGTGTCTCCGGAAATATACACGCGTTTGTCATCTTTTTCAAGTATATAGCCATTACCACGTCCTTTTTTGTGAAATTTCAGTGCTTCTTCGCGAAGGTTATACATTGGCATTGCCTCAATAGCAATATCGCTATGGATGGCACTCTCTCCATTATTCATTACTTGCACCTTATCTTGTAATGCTTTTGGTAGTTTCTCGTTCACAGCTTGTGGCGCGATAACTATTGTATTCTCGGTTGCTACTGCTTGTATAGTTTCTATATTCATATGGTCACCATGAATATCAGTCACCAAGATCATATCAGGTTCTGGTTGGCCTTCAAAAGCTTCGGCACCACCTACGGGATCTACATACAGCACCGTATCGTCCCATTGCAATACCATCGTGGCATGCTCAATAGGGGTGATGTCTATAAAATCTTCGGAAGCAGGTTCATCCATCGTTTCAGGTTGTTCCATTTCCGCAGTCATAGGAGCTTCTTCCGTTTTCTTTTTTTCTGAATTATTACAGGCTGTAAAAAATAGCACTGTTAGGGTAAGTAAAAATATACGTTTCATAATGTCTCTTTTTTCCGAAGGTACTATAAAGCGCATACTTTTAAAGGCTGTTTTACACTATTTTAAGAATTTGGTTTACAGTGTAAACGCATTATTATTTACAAAAAACAAGCTGTTAACAAAGAGTAGTTTTCCGTTTTGCCAAAACGAACGGAACAACACATCATCTACCAAATAGATTACCGAACCTTGCCCTAAACGGTCTTCGCCAAACACCAAAGAGTTGGTTAAACCCTTTTTGGCATCTTCACCGGCAAACCCGGAAACGTTTTCTGCTTCTCCTTTTATATACCCAATATTATACCCAGAATCTAAAAAGCGATAGGAGGTGTTCCCTAATTTTAAACTGAAATAAGTGTCGTCGTACCCAAAAGCCATTGGGTGTGAAGGGTCCATGGTTACCTTAAAAATACTTCCGGTAATCATGTCTTTTGTGCTTTCCTGCTCTTGTTGGTCATAAGGAGTCAGGTTATTGCTTTTAGTTGAATCGGTACCTTCTTGTTTTGTTTCGTCTTTATTTAATTGTAAGGCAAAATCATCTTTTCCTTCAAAGCTATCTACGGCATCACCAATAGCAATCACTTTCCCGCCGCTGCGTACCCAATCTTTTATATTATTAAAAGTATCATTATCCAGAATATCGTTATACCACCCGTCGGGCATCACGAGTACATCATAATTCCGTAGGTTGATGTCCTCAAAATCATCGGTGTTAATTGAAGTGATTGGATATTCCAATTGCTTTTCAAAAAAGTGCCAAATAGCACCATAACTTAACGAAGACGTACCTTCTCCTCGCAAAACGGCAATACGTTGCTTGTTCACGAGTTTAATATCGGGCGAACCAAAGTCGGTCATCGTATCGGCAAAACTGGTATTTGAAGCGTACAATTTACGTTTGTGTTTGTTAGCGAGCTCGGTTACAGTTTTATCAAAGTCTTTATTTTTTTTGTTGTCACTTCTCGTAATTACTAAACTTCCACGGTCAAAAGTAGTTCCATTAAAGCTTAATTTCTTTTCAGAAAAACGCACCCGAATGTCATGTTTTAATAAATCTGCTAAAAAAGTAGCGTCGTACATACTGTTCCATTTAGCAATATAACCTGCCGCGTTTGAAACTGCTGTATTGGTTTTAAAAGTGGCATTTGGGTTGCCGTTAGCCGAAACCAATGAGGTGCTCGCTACGGCATCTAATCCATACGCATAGGGAAGGCTCCACGCAGTAATATCATAGGTAACGGGAGTGGAAAGTTTTGTTTTAGGTTCAAATAAAACCTGCACCATTTTTCCTTTCGGTTGGTTGGTGCTTATTACTAGGGCATTCTCAGCCTTCATAGAGCCTGATTTGGCTTCGGCGTAACTATAGCCTGTAACCGTTCCACTATTGGTATAGCCGTACTGTATTTGATGCATTTCTAATAATTCAGTCAATACATGAATGTTATCTGGCTTTCCGGTTAGCACATAGCTTTTGTATTTTAAATTGGTATTGGTGAAAAACTTCTTGAATTCTGAAGTTAATGTAGTTGCATTCTTAGATGCTACTTCTATGGTAGAAAGTCCTGTAGTGGTATGGTGGGCCACACGATCTTCTAAGGTAAGCTCAAATCCTTCGTCGGTATTAATGCCCAAACCTGCAAATCCGTGACCGGCCTGCTCATACGTCATCCCAATGGCTCCCATGTAAATAGGGTAGGTGTCCCCATAACTAGGATATAATAAGTCGAATCGCTCGCGGGTAAAAAACAGCCAACCTTCTTTGTCAAAATATTTAGCGTGGTTTTTACCAATCTGCGTTTGAAAATCCCGTTGAAAAGGGGTGATAATTTCGTGAAATGGTTCGGCTGCTGGTGCAAAATAATAAGGGTTATTAATGCCTTGTTCGTGAAAATCTACGTGTATCTGTGGCATCCACTGATTGTATAGTTTAATGCGCTGACGGCTTTCTACTTGAGAAGCCCACGCCCAGTCACGGTTTAAGTCAAAAAGATAATGATTGGGGCGTCCACCAGGCCAAGGTTCGTGATGTTCAATGGCTTCTTGCGAGGCATTATAGGGAGTTGCCTTCACTTGGTTGTACCAATTCACATATCGATCACGTCCATCAGGATTTACAGATGGGTCAATAATTATAACTGTGTTTTTTAACCAATCTTGCTTTTCAGTAATCAATTTATATACCGTGTTTATTGCCGCTTCAGTACTAGAGGCTTCATTACCATGTACGTTGTAGCTAAGCCACACAATAGCTTTTTCAGGATTTGCAGAACCAGATTCGATCCCTATACTTTTTAGATTATTGGTTCTAATGGTTTCAATATTCTTGATATTTTCTTCTGAAGAAACAATAGCGTAGGTAAGCAATCTACGCTCATTGGTTTTACCATAGGTTTGGTAGGTAACCATATTGCTGTTCTCGGCTACGTGTTCAAAGTAATTAACTACGTCTGCATGTCGTGAAAACTGTGTGCCGATTTTATAGTCTAAAAACTCATTAGGAGATTGAAGCTGTGCGAATGATATAGCTGAAATAAATAAAAAGAGGAGCGTAAAACGGGTTGTCATGAATTGGATGTTTTTTAAGGTTTTAAAGATAGCTGAATTTATGGAAAAATGAGCCTTTGATAAACCCCTCCTATTGTCGGGGCACTCAGGCGCCGAGACTGCTTTATATTTATTCATTTCTAATAGATGCTATAAGGCTAAAAAATAATAGGTGTCCGAGTGAATTTGGGAGACCAGTAGGGCTCACAAATTAGTATCGAAGACTCAATAGCCCAATACTCCAACAACTTACACTCGCCAAAAAAGATAAGCGCGATTTTGACCTATTGATATGTAAAAAGTTCTTTATTTTGTAAAAATAAAAATCGATTAAAAGTGAAAGATACCTACACCCATAAAGGCATGCGAAAACGTTTGGTTGAAACCTTAAAAGCCAAAGGAATAAAAAATAAATCCGTATTAGAGGCCATCAATGCGATCCCTAGGCATTTGTTTATGGATTCAGGTTTTATTGAACATGCGTATGTGGATAAAGCATTTCCTATTGCTGCAGACCAAACAATCTCGCAGCCTTATACCGTAGCCCGCCAAACTGAACTTTTGGAAGTTACAAAGGGAGATAAAGTGTTGGAAATAGGCACGGGAAGTGGGTATCAAACCGCTGCATTGTTAGAAATGGGAGTTATTGTATTCTCTATTGAGCGGCAAAATGAGTTGTTTAAAAAAACAAAACGCTTTTTACCAAAATTGGGATATCGTCCCAAACGATTAATATTTGGCGATGGTTATAAAGGCTTGCCAGAAGAAGCGCCTTACGATGGTATTGTCGTTACCGCCGGTGCTCCTTTTGTCCCTAATCCGTTATTGGCACAGTTAAAAGTAGGGGGTAGGTTGGTTATTCCAGTTGGGGAGAAGAACCAAATTATGACTGTTTTTACGCGTACCTCGGAAAAAGAGTTTGAAAAAAATGAATACGGTGAATTCCGGTTTGTACCGTTGTTGGAAGATAAAAATTGATGGTATAAACAAGACGTATTATTATATACAAGTAATATTTTATCATTTATTTGAAACTGAACATCACTTCTCTTTTCTTCTATTTTAAATTATAAAAATTAAAAAAATACTGTACACTCAGTATTTAACAACTGTTCCTTTATCTTGTTAAGATAAGGTTAAACCTTGATAATCAAAAAACCAATCATTCGGTTGTTTTCGTAAGTAATTACTAAGAAACTATAAGTTTAATTAAAAATTACTCTATGAAAAATTATTTTACTTCAATTATTGTCATTTTACTGACGGTATTTGTCACAAACACATCATCGGCCCAACTTGTAACGAGTGGAGACGATGATGGATCTGACGGAACTTTACGACAAGAAATCGCTGATACCCCTGCGGGCGGTGAAATTACATTTGGTATTTTAACAACGAATGTTACTTTAAACAGTGAGCTTGTTATAGATAAAGAATTAACCATTACAGGAGGATTAATAGGTGTAACGATTGACGCTGACGAAAATGGTCGCGTCTTTAATATAACTGATGGCCCCGTGACTTTAAACGATTTAACAATTACAAATGGTTTAGAAGAAGATGGTGGAGCTATTTATATAATCGATGCCGATTTAATTATTAATGATTCAAATATTACAAATAGTGAAGCTAACGGGCCGTCAGGTTCAGGTGGTGGAATATTTGTTGATACCGGAGCAAGTTTAACGGTAAATGATTCTGAAATTTCAGGAAACCAGGCCAACCGTGCCGGTGGAGGGATTGAAGATAATTCTAATAATGGTCTAAATATCATTCTTAACAACGTAAATCTTGATAACAATAATGCGGGGGTAAACCCTGCGACAGGAAACCCCGGAAATGGTGGTGGACTACATATTACAGGAGCCGGTGATGCTGAAATTACAGGTGGTACTGTAAATGGAAATAGTGCCGAACTTCAAGGTGGAGGCCTTTGGAACGGTACAGGAAATATGACTGTGGACGGTACAAACGTTGATGGAAATTCCGCCGAAGGAGACGAAGCTACTGATGGTGGTGGAGGTATTTATAATAGCGGTGGAACGCTAGAAGTTTTAAATGATGCTACAATTACTAATAACATTGCAGATGGAACATCAGGTTCTGGGGGAGGAATTTTTAATGACGAAGGAACACTTACTGTAAATGATTCTGAAATTTCTAACAATGAATCTAGCCGTGCAGGTGGTGGTGTTGAGCATAATTCCGCTAATGGAGGAAGTATCATGTTAACTAATGTGAATATGGATGGTAATAGTGCTGCAGCTAATCCAGGTAATGGTGGAGCGTTGCATATTAGCGGCCCGGGAGATTCTATGATTATGGATAGCACTATATCTAATAACACTGCCGATTTAGAAGGTGGAGGTCTTTGGAATGGTAGTGGAATCATGACAGTAGACGGAACTACAATAGATGGAAATACCGCAAGTGGTAATATGGCCGATGAAGGTGGTGGTGGTATTTTTAACAATGAAGGTACATTAAATATACAAGGAGCTACCATTACTGACAATATAGCGGACGGAACTTCTGGTTCTGGAGGTGGAATCCTTAATAATTTAGGAACACTTACAGTAAGTAGTTCTACTATTTCTGGAAACACTGCAGTCCGTGCAGGTGGTGGAATTGAAGAAAATTCCGTCTCCGGAAATACAGTAACACTTACTAATGTTGATTTAGACGGTAACAGTGCCGCATCGAATCCAGGTAATGGAGGAGCTTTACACATTAGCGGACCAGGAAATGTTGAAATGACAGATGGTTCTGTAACGAATAATACAGCAAGCCGAGAAGGTGGAGGTTTATGGAACAGTGTTGGTACTATGACGCTTGATGGCGTTTTAATAGATGGTAATACTGCCGAAGGAAATGAAGCACACGATGGTGGTGCAGGAGTTTTCAATAATGGAGGTACTTTAACCATTATGAATGAAACTGAAATCACCAACAACCTAGCTACAGGAACTTCAGCTAGTGGTGGAGGAATATTAAGTACAGATGGTTCTGTAAACATTACAGAGTCTATCTTAGATTCCAACTCTGCAAATCGTGCCGGTGGTGCTATTGAAATCATCGACGGAAATTTAATAATTGAAGATGTTGAATTAACAGGAAATGATGTTAATGGAGGAGCCGGAACTGCTAACCCAGGAAATGGAGGAGCAATTCACGTAACTGGAATGAGCGGAATTATCAATATAGACGAAAGTGATATTTTAAATAATGAAGCTGCCAATGAAGGTGGTGGATTATGGAACCAAAGTGGAACAGCAATGAATGTTAATACAAGTACCGTAGCTAGTAATTCATCTCCAGATGGGGGAGGAATATACAACAACGGCGGAATGCTTGAGTTTAGAGCTTCTACACTTTCAAACAATTCAGCTACTGCAAATAATGGTGGTGGATTAAACAATGATTCAGGTTCTGCAATTATACTTAGAAGTACTATTTCAGGAAATGATTCAGCTGCCGACGGTGGTGGAGTTTATAATAATGATGAAATGGATATTAATGCAGTAACCTTAGCCTTAAATACAGCTGTTGGAGAAGGTGGCGGAATTGAAGCGGAATCAGTAACTTCTATTAAAAATACCATTGTAGCTAACAATTCAGCTGCAAATGGTCAAGATGTATCAGGTTCTTTTTCTTCAAATGGATATAACTTAATAGGGAATGATGATAATGATGAGTTCCCTGAAGCTTCAAATGATATTGAAGGAATTGCGCCAAACTTAGGTCCTTTGCAGGATAACGGAGGTCTTACTTTTACCCACGAACTTTTATCGGGTAGTGAAGGGATAGACGATGGTGATCCAGCAGATACTTTTGTAGATCAAAGAAACTTCAGTTTAGTTGGAAACCGTGATATTGGTTCTTACGAACGTGGCGGAGTATTAGGAGTGAATAACGTTGAAGCAATTTCAACTAGTACTATTTACCCTAACCCAACAAATGGAATTTTCACTGTAGAAGTGGCAGATAATGTTTCAGGAAAAATTTCGGTAACTATTGTAACGGTTACTGGGAAAGTAGTAAAACAAACTACTGTCGAAACTGGAGCGAATCAAATTAACCTTAGTGGAATGGCAGCAGGAATGTACATTGTAAATGTACAAACTGAAAATGCTTCCACTTCTCACAAATTACTTTTGAGTAAGTAATGTTTAATTGTTAAGTATAAAAAAAGCCACTTGAAAAAGTGGCTTTTTTTATGCATTTGGTTCAAATATAATTTCTAAAAAAAACTAATCTAAAAATCCTAAAAACTTTAACCCAAAAACGAAGGCACCATCGCTTGTTCCATTATAATAGGAACGAACGTAATCCAATCGTAAAAAGCGGAAATTTCCAAAACCTAGATTATCGATACCTACTGAAAATTCGCTGTATGGTTTATTGTTTTCAATACTCAAAAGATGTGCTCCAGCTACCAAATTAAAGTTCAACTGATTAATACCGGGTATTTTACCTAGAATCCATCCCTTAAAATCGTGTTCTAAATGGCCTTCAAAATAGCTTTTGTTGGTGCTTAATTGGTAATACGGTAATAAATTAAACACATTGGTGTAACTTGAAGAAGTGCCTATTCGTGTTTGGTTGCCATTAAAATGCTGGTAATCTACAAAACTGATATTATCACCATTAAAAAATGTTCCACCTTTTAAGCGGTATGCAAACTCGCCTTTGTTACCTGTATTAATAGATTGAGATAGGCTTGCTCGTAACTGGCTATAATTATAGTCGTCATTTGAAGCACCCAAACCGTTTTCAAAAGTTACAGAAAGTGCTGGGTACTTATTGTTGCCTACATTATACTTTCCATCGGGATACGTCATATATTTTTGACCAAAGGTTATATCGGCTCTGATACCCGTTTTAAAGATATCATGCTCATCAATCGCCGCATTGTCAAAGTCCGAAGGATTTAGTGGATTGTTTGAAGTATATGAAACATCATCATTAGGGATGGTTACATAATCGGTGTTATTGAACAGTGGTTTCCGTTGTTCGTATCCAAAGTTGGTGAAAATACGCAGCCCATTAAACAGTTCTTGGCTATATACTACTTTGGCGTAATTCAGTTCGTAAAGCTTCATATAATTTCGCTCAAAGAAAAGGGTGGAAACTGTATTTACAATAGGTGAAATAGGTTCTTCGGCATTAAACTGTTGTACCTTACTTCCGCCGAAAAGAGACAATTGTAATCGATTGGTGCGATTAAAATTCTTTGTGATTCCGCCAGTAAAACGCAATCTGTCTTCTGAAATTCCATAATTCGCATCACCGTAAATGGAAAGCCATTCGGTTTGGTTTTCATCGTACCATTTAAAATACCGAAGTCCGGCGCTGGCATTCCAACCTTGCACAGTGTTAAAATTGATACCTGGGAAGATACCGTTGTAGCTCATACTCCATTTATCATAGCTGTTTTTATAGGAATATCCAGTGATTATGTCTAACGGTTTCAGTTTGTTGGAAACAGCATCAACCGAGTCTAAATACGTTTTAGATTTCCGAAGTTCTTGTATGCTGTCTTTCCTTACGTAGTCGCGCAGTTCTTCATCTGTTAAAGGCACTGGTCGTGTTCCTTTCCAGAAAAGACTATCCTTTTTATTGGCTTCTTTACCAAAAGATAACACTTCGTTGGTGAATGATTTATCAGAAAACTGAGGCTGAAAATCATAATTACTGTACACCGCAATAAACTGTCCATCACCTTGAAACCCTAAGAATTTAAAACTAAAATCAATGGTCTGTGAGCGTTTTACCCAAGCTTCTGTATTGGGATCGAATTTAAAATTTTGTTTAAACAACAGTTTGTTGACCATCGGGACTTGAATGGCCGAACCAGTTGTGTTGAGCTCCACACCATACAATTGCCAGTCATCTTCTACAATGTATATAAAACCATCCCAGACACGGTCTTTAGGGCGCTTGGGAGTCACCTTTATTTTATTAATGAGTTTGTTGCCTTCGTAAAAAATTCCGTCGAGTTTGTACCGATAGTAATTAAATGCGTTATTGGCAATGGGTGAAACAATGGCTGCGTTGAGGTCTACCGTATTTTCATAAAACGAAAAATTGGCATCTTGCGCACTATTAAAGCTAAAGCCATTGTCATTACCGCTCACTTTGCTGGCGATAATCTTTTCCTTGAAATCGTCGGGTTGTTGATAGGCAATTTCACTTATCGTTTCAGAAAGGTAAATAATTCCTGTACGGGTAGAATCGAGCGCACCATCAAAATCGCCTACCTCTTGTCCTAATACTTTTTCAGGAAGGTCTTCTACACGCCAAATACCACGAGAATAGAAATCAGCTGTAAAGGCTGAAAGTTTATCGAGTGTTTCCTGTCGTTTGGCAATAGTTTCACGAATAATGCGGTAGGCAGGATCTTCGTCATTAGAGACAATGACCTCGTCAAGGCTTACCGACTCTTCTTTCATGGTCACATTCAAAACATATGGGAATGAAGTAGCATCAATGCTTTTTGTCACCGATTTATAACCTAAAAATTGAAAAATGACTTCGTATTCAGCTGTATCAGAAACATCCAAACGGAAATTTCCAGTATCGTTGGTAGTAGTACCTTTGTAGGAATCTTTTAAGTAAATATTTACGAAAGGAAGCGGGTTGTCGTTTGTGTCAGTTACTTTCCCGACAATCTGGGCTTGCGATATGATTGTTGAAAGTAAGGCAATAGCGAGTACAAATCTTGTCATAGATAGGCGGTTTTCTAGTAAGACGAGAAATTGATTGCTTTGTTACGGTTTTGTGCTAACTTTGAAATTAAGTAATGGTATATTCTTTAAACTTATTTAAGAATCATTTCTAGAATTTCACATCTAAAAGCGAAGCGTTCTATTAATTATTAAACGCCTTTTTAATTCGGCTTAAATCCCGCTTGGTTTCCCTTTTTTTAATAGCTTCTCGTTTGTCATATTCCTTTTTACCCTTACACAATGCGATGTGCAGTTTTGCCAAACCACGATCGTTGGTGAATAATTTTAACGGAATGATAGTCAATCCCGTGTTTTTCACCTCTTTTTCAAGCTTTTTAAGTTCGTTTCGGTTTAAAAGTAGTTTGCGTTCACTTTGTGGATTGTGGTTAAAACTAGTAGCATGCGAATATTCTTGAACCGTCATATTAATAGCAAACAACTCGTTGTTCTGAAATTCACAAAAGCTCTCGGCAATAGAGGCTTTTCCTTCGCGTATTGCTTTAATTTCGGTGCCTGCCAAAACAATTCCCGCCACGTAGGTGTCTAGAATTTCATATTCAAACCGAGCTTTACGGTTTTTAATACTTACATTTTTCTGAAGTGCCATAGAAAACAAAAATAATAAGTTTAACACTAGTAACCTTTTAAAAGTATCATAAGTTTTAAATACGATTGCGTACTTTTGATATTAAAATAGCCCGATGAAAAAATTAGCCTTTCTTTTACTGCTCATCACGATAGTATCTTGTAAAGATTCAAAAACTGAAACAAACGATGTAACTAATTCCGAAGAGAATATAACAGCTCAAACCATTATAGATAAAGCCATTGAGAAGGCTTGCGACGGAAATTGCGATCACGCTGAAGTATCGTTCTCTTTTAGAGATAAAGCTTACAAAAGCAAACGCTTGGGAGGTGCTTACACATTTGAGAGAATAACAAACGATTCTACCGGTCTAATTAGAGATGAACTGAGCAACGAAGGATTTATCCGCTCCGTAAATGATATCGTTTTAGAGTTGGCCGATACAACAGCTTTAAAATTAAGTAATAGTGTGAATTCGGTTCATTATTTTGCACAATTGCCGTATGGATTAAATGCTCCAGCAGTTCAAAAACAATTAATAGGAAAAGATACCATACAAGGCGTGCCCTATTATGAAGTAAAAGTGACCTTTACTAAAGAAGGTGGCGGCACCGATCACGACGATGAGTTTATGTATTGGATACACCAAAAAAACTTTACAGTAGATTATTTAGCGTACAGCTATATTGTTAATGAAGGTGGCATTCGTTTTCGCGAAGCTTATAATCCTCGCGTTATTGAAGGAATACGTTTTGTAGATTATAAGAACTATAAAGCTGAAGATTTAAATACGCCCTTATCAGAGCTTGATGATCTTTTTGAGGCCGATAAACTACCATTGCTTTCCAAAATTGAAAATGAAAATATAGAGGTAAAACTGCTTAATCAATAACAAGCACTTGCACTTTTGTTTTATCATCAACTACTGTTACTATGTATAAGGTGCCATTGTCATTATCATCCATATCTGGATAGCGGTCTTCCCCAATGATTTTATTTACAAATTGAGGTGTCGTATTACTGTGTCCGACTACTAAAACTGTTTTACCCTGTGTTCGCATTTTAAAATCGTCACTATACAGGTGGTCGGGTGAATAAGGGGTTAATTTCACATCGCTCTGTAATGATATAGCTGAAACTGTTTGTTGGGTGCGTTTATAGTCGGTTGAATAAATTTCATCAAATTTTACCTCCTGAAACACCTTGCTCCATATAGCAGCACGAATAATTCCTTTTTCGTTAAGGTCTGGATTTTTATTGTCTGGGTTGCTTCGGTCTTTTTCAGCGTGACGTATTAAATAATAGGTGGTAATATCTGGAATGTCAATATTTGGTTTTGGCTGTTTCCTGTCAACACAAGAAAACAGTAAAACAGATAGAATACAAAGTGCAAATAGCTTTTTCATTTTTTATTTCTTTAAAATCTCACATCTTGAGACTCAATACTAACAAAGTAAAATAACACTTTTTAAGAAACTTTGGCAATAAAATAACGAAGTGTTTATAAACTTTATAAGTCTATTATAAAAAAACACCACTCCTTCAAGCTACCTTTATAGTATTAACAAAAAAAATAAATTATTATGAACACAGATCAGATTAAAGGAAAATGGAACCAGATTAAAGGAAACGTGAAACAAAAGTATGGCGTTGAAATGGAAGATGAAGAAGCATTCTCTGAAGGAAAGTATGATGAGATGGTTGGGAAAATTCAAGAAAAGACAGGGAAAGCAAAAGAAGACATAAAAAAAGAGATTGATAGCTGGTAAAATAGTCTTCACTCTTAAAAAATTGAAAATCCGCTTATATTAATATAGGCGGATTTTTTTATACTATTTTTTTAATAAGTATAAAAATTCAACAATTTACCATCTATTTTTCCTGTAATAAAAAGGGTGGAATCTCCCGTAAAAATTCAAGTTTTAACCCTTCGCAAATTATCGACAACCTTTCTAGTTTTGTAACAAGATGTAATTCTATTGCAACCAATGTTTACATTTTTTAGTTATAAAACACTTTAAATTAGTCTTTTGTGGTGCTTGTTACATACGTGCAACATTTTGTAACATAGTTTATATTCCGAATAATAAGGTAGCAGTAGTTTTAAATATCAAAATAAAGTAACCCTTAAAAACTTGAATTATGAAACCCATTAAAATTCTCCTTACCCTATTTTTTGCCATAGCAATTTGTGATACCTCCAATGCACAATTTTTCAAAAAACTTAAAAATCGTGCAGAAAATGCCGTGGAACGGACTGTGCTAAATAAAACGGATCGTGAAGTATCTAAAGAAACCGATAAGACTATTGATGGTGTAATTAAAGGTGATGGTAAAACAAATGAGGAAGAAACCAAATCAAAAGAGCTTACTAAAGAAGAAAAAGCAAAAGCAGAAAAAAGAGCAATGTCCATTTTCGGTGGTGGTATGGAAGGGATTCCTGATACCTACAAATTTCAGTATGTAATGGATATGAAACTTACCTCTACTAACAAGAAAAATGATGAAATGACACTGCAATATTTTATAGAACCAAACGCCAGTTATTTCGGCAACGCTATGCCAAACGAAAACTCCAATGCTGTGATGGTTTATGACTTAGAAAATCAAGCTATGGTCACCTTTATGGATAATAACGGTCAAAAAATGGCAATGAAAATGCGCATGCCTTTAGAAGAAAAAATGCAAGAAATGATAGAAAAAACACAAAAGGGTGAAAACAATGCCGCTAATACGGCTAATATAACACCTTTACCAAACAAGACTATTTTAGGGTACAACTGCAAAGGATATTTAGTAAAACAAGATGAAGGCACCAGCAAAATTTACATTACGGACGAGGCACCTGTAAGCTTTGTAGGTATGTTCGCTAATCTTGAAAAAATGCAGAAAAGCATGAGCTCCAGTCCCATTCCGTTTAGTAAAAACTCTTTAATGATGGAAATGGAATACACCTCTAGCAAACGCAAAAAAGATAATGTACATATGATATGTACAGCGCTTAAAAAAGCACCTTTCACTATAAATAAAGCAGATTATAGGGGAATGTAATACTTGTTCAAACCAAATAAATCATGAAAACACTCTATATAACACTGGTACTGTTTTTCTTTAGTATGTCGACTACATCATACGCACAAATAAGTGTCTTCGATATTGTTCAAGACGCCAAAAAAGAACGGGGCGATGCCACAGATACAGAAAAAGAAACTTCTTCAAATAAAGAGAATTCAAAAAGTGAAGGATTTGATTTAGAGGCTATGTATAAATTCGCAGAATTTTCTGAATATACTGAGACATTAAATCAATATGACGCTGAAACAGTTGAAGCTAATTGTCTCAAAATAATTGGAAATCATGTTGAGAAACTGGTTCGAATACAACAGCAAATCGAAGCAGAAGGTGACTGTAAAAAGAAAAAAGATCTATTAGGGTATCAATCTTTATTAATGTTTTCTGCAGGGACTAAGATGTTTTGTCCTGATGAGTTTAATAGCGATAAAGTATTTTATGCTGAAGCAATTTTTGAAATTCATAAGGATGGTGATTCAATAGATCGAAAAATAATTGATGAAGCTTTAAAAAAAATACGATATGGTAATTTAGAATTTGGTAACCCCTATTCCTTTGAATCAGAGGACTATGATTTTACAACAGAAGCTGAAGAAAAAATTGCGAAGAAAAAATACCATAAAAGTTTCATTGATGAAATTGTGTATTTCCTTTCTCCGGAATTTATGGCAAAAAGAGGCTCTCAAATAGCTGATATGCGCGAAAACCTTCCTTGTGATTAAACTTTAAAAAATGAATATAAAAAATACATATATAATCTTAGTAGTAATAAGCTTGTTTAGCATCCAACTATATTCTCAAAAAGTGGAAACCGTTCGATTGGAAGTGGAAAAGGAAATCCCTGGTGAGACGTTTTCAGATAATAAGTTTGAAGTTGATTTTTGGGTGCAGACAGAAAATTTTTCGGCTATAGATCCTAAAAATACTGAATTACTTGAACTAAAGGATGATACAGGCAAGGACTTGATAAAAGCGCACGAAAAGGCAATAAAAGCCTATAAAGAAGAAACAGAACGTCTTGCAAAGGAAGGACACTATCGGTTTTCAACACGCACAGAAGCATTTATTCAACCAGACCAATGGAAAAAAATGTATGATACTATCGGGTTTAAAGCGAGTATCAAATCACTAATGGTAGTTCCCTCACCAAAAGCTAGCAAAGTACATGTAAAAATGAAAGTGGGTTATACCTTAGTTGCAGGGGAGGCTGAAAAATCGACAACGATTACCATTAATTCATTGGTGAATAAACCTTCAGTAGAATTGCTCGGGATAGAAATTTCTCTTACCGATACTAGTAGTATGACAACCCAAGACGGAGTCAAATATTTTTTTTATAGCATTCCCGAGAGTAAGTCGCCAGTGGCAATTACTCGTATTGAACCAATAACCGAAGCCCTTAAAACTGCTATTGAAGAAACGAAGGTAAACAATAAGCCAAACGAGTTTTTGGTAAAAGAAGGTGATAACACGAAGCCCATCACTATTACCATACATTATCAAGAAGTAGAGAAAAAATCTTTTGTAATAGACAAATGGATAAGCTTAGGGCTTTAATTAAAATGAATAAACGCTAACTAAATTAAATATGGATAAACGATAGCATACCCTGCTACTCAAAAAGTGTAAGGGACTTAAAAAGGTGTTGTAAACAGGAAGAGGAGCCTGTTTATAACCTAGAGGTTAACAAAGCAGGGCGTGTTATCATTTTAAACTTTAAACAATAATACAATTATGGAAAACACACAAACAAAAACAGCAACAAGCACAGAAGAAACAGTAGATGCCAATGACGGTAAGACCATAGCAGTCATCTCATATCTCACCATTATTGGTCTTATTATCGCGTATGTGATGAATAATGAGAAGAAAACAGAATTTGGTGCCTATCACATTCGCCAATCCATTGGCTTAGCTGCTGCTGGACTTGCTATGGGAGTCGTTGGCCTTATTCCAATATTAGGTTGGATAGTGAGTGTTTTAGGAACGTTATTGCTTATCTATATGTGGATTATGGGATTAGTAAATGCTATGAATGAGAATAAAAAGCCACTGCCATTTTTCGGTAAAAAATTTGAAGAATGGTTTAAAAGCATATAAAAACAATTGTGATAGCTCCCCGGTTTATACGCTTCGCAAATATTGTTTTGAACAAATAGGAAACAGTAGGTTTCCAAAAATGTTAAACAATAAAATTTGTGAATAATGAAAGTTTTAAAAATATTAGTTATCGTATTGTGCATTGCAGGCTGCAAAGATTCATATAATGAAGATGCTCCTGTTACTAAAGGAATTATTCCTCTTGTAACAAAAAAGAGTGTTTTAAAAAGTAAAAGTGAAAAGCAAACTGCTGATGAATCTAATACAGCGAGCCAATCTGATGCACATTTACAAAAATATAGTATTACCCATACCAATCAAAAAAAGTTTAAAGCTTGGAAGCATGGCGATGCAACTATTTTTTTGGTCACACAGCCGTATAAAAGAAATAATAAGCAAGAAATTAAAGTAGGGAAGGTACATGCAGATGGATCGTTCAATTTTAAGTTACCTGCCTCGGTAAATTTAGATAGGTCAATTTCTAAATATTTCAAATGTGAAGGAACTGCATCTACTGTTCAAACAGATTACAAAGTACCAGATACTGGGTTGATTTCTGCTTTTTTCAGTATAAGGAAAAACGAAAACGAAATAGGGTTGCTCAGTTTAGCAACCTCTAAGCAACAGGTATATAACAACTCGCCATTTGGTAAATACCATGGACATCCTGGGTATCGATTACAGCTTTGGTTTGCTGAAGCCGAGTCAGGTGCCTATGCGGTCTGTAAAAGAAACATTGAAGCAACCGATAATGCTGAAACAACCAAACAAATAGATGTTATTGATGTCTATGACCTATCCTTCAGCCAAGGATGGAATTATGTAAAAACTGAAATAAAAGAAAATCAATTAGTGGGCAACGTTCCTTATTATAAAGCAAAAAAATATACCGTACAACCGTCACTTTCAAGCGATGTAAGATGGGTGTTTAAAGAGCACTGAAACAGGTTTTGTTTTATTATTATAATGCTAATTAAAAAAAAACACCCCGAAAACTTTTTCCGGGGTGTTTCAACTAACTAACCAATTATGAAACGAAGCTTTTTACTTCTGAAATAATTCAGAAATTAGGCAAGCTCCAACCCAGTTCAGTTATCTTCAACTAGATCTGTTTGATTTCTGAAAACGAGTCCGTCTTCAAAACTGTCAATCAAAATTATACTGTCTGTTGTTACTTTTCCTGAAAGAATTTCTTTAGAAAGTTCATTTAAAACTTCCCTCTGAATCACTCTTTTTACAGGTCTTGCTCCAAACTGTGGATCAAATCCTTTTTCGGCTAAGTATGTAATGGCTTCTTCCGTAGCATCAATAGTAACATTCTGTTTTGCTAACATTTTAGAAACTCCTTTCAGTTGTAATCCAACAATCTCTTTGATGTCAGTTCGCGTTAATGGCGTAAACATAATAATATCATCAATTCGGTTTAAAAACTCAGGGCGAACCTGTTGTTTTAATAATCCTAATACTTCTACTTTAGCGCCTTCCATTGCTGTGTCTGGATCTTTTACAGCTTCAAACTTCTCCTGAATAATATGGCTTCCCATATTACTCGTCATAATGATTATCGTGTTTTTAAAATCTGCAACACGGCCTTTGTTGTCTGTTAATCTACCTTCATCCAATACTTGCAATAAAATATTGAATGTATCGGGATGTGCTTTTTCAATCTCATCAAGTAGTACTACAGAATATGGTTTACGTCTAACAGCTTCGGTTAATTGACCGCCTTCATCATATCCAACATATCCTGGAGGGGCTCCCACCAAACGACTTACACTGTGGCGTTCTTGGTATTCGCTCATATCGATACGTGTCATAGCATTTTCATCATCAAACAGGTATTCTGCCAATGCTTTTGCTAATTCAGTTTTACCAACGCCGGTTGTACCTAAAAATAAGAATGAACCAATTGGCTTTTTCTCATCTTGTAACCCAGCCCGGCTTCGTCTAATAGCATCACTAACGGCAACAATTGCTTCTTCTTGACCCACCACGCGTTTGTGTAGTTGGTCTTCTAGTTTCAACAATTTTTCACGTTCGCTTTGTAGCATTTTCGTAACAGGAATGCCTGTCCACTTAGCTACTACTTCGGCAATATCGTCGTTTGTTACTTCTTCTTTAATTAAAGAACTAGCGCTTTGGTTTTCAGCGAGCTCATTCTCTAATTTAGTTAAAGCTTCTTGAGCGTCTTTAATTTTTCCGTAGCGTAATTCTGCTACTTTTCCGAAATCACCTTCGCGCTCTGCTCGCTCGGCCTCTAGTTTTAAATCTTCAATTTCCTTTTTAAGGTTCTGAACATTGTCAACTACTTCTTTTTCACTTTGCCATTTAGCGTTAAGCTCGTTCCGTTCTTCTTTTAGATTAGCTAAATCTGCTCGAAGTGTCTTTAGTTTTGTTTCGTCTTTTTCACGCTTAATCGCTTCAATTTCAATTTCCAATTGCATGATTTTTCTATCCAGAACATCCAACTCCTCTGGTTTGGAATTGATCTCCATCCTAATTTTAGAAGCAGCTTCATCCATAAGGTCGATTGCCTTATCTGGTAAAAATCTATTGGTAATGTACCGTTCAGAAAGTTCTACGGCGGCTATAATAGCCTCGTCTTTAATTCGGACTTTATGGTGTGTTTCGTATTTTTCTTTAATCCCTCGAAGAATAGAAATAGCACTTTCAGTGTCTGGCTCATCTACAACCACTTTCTGGAAACGACGCTCCAAGGCTTTATCCTTTTCAAAATACTTTTGGTATTCATCTAAGGTTGTTGCTCCAATAGCACGAAGTTCACCACGGGCTAATGCTGGTTTTAGAATATTAGCGGCATCCATGGCTCCTTGTCCACCACCGGCTCCAACTAGTGTATGAATCTCGTCGATAAATAGAACAATGTCTCCATCACTAGTGGTTACTTCTTTAATAACAGCCTTTAGGCGCTCTTCAAACTCTCCTTTAAACTTTGCACCTGCAATTAAGGCACCCATATCTAGAGAGAAAATTTGTTTACTCTTAAGGTTTTCAGGGACATCACCATCTACAATACGGTGTGCTAACCCTTCCGCGATTGCCGTTTTACCAGTACCTGGTTCACCTACCAACATCGGGTTGTTTTTGGTTCGGCGTGATAAAATTTGAAGTATTCTTCTAATTTCTTCATCGCGACCAATTACGGGGTCTAGTTTTCCATCTTTTGCTAACTGGTTGAGGTTGCGAGCGTATTTGTTCAAAGAGTTATAAGTGTCTTCAGCACTTTGAGAAGTTACACGATCTCCTTTACGTAATTCTTCAACAGCGGCTTTTAGTCCTTTTTCGGTTACCCCTTGGTCTTTTAAGCTTTGAGCAATACCGCTTTTTGACTTTAAAATTGCTAATAGCAAATGCTCGATAGAAACATATTCATCGTTCATTTTCTTGGCTATGATACTGGCTTCGTTGACAGTTTTTCCTGCTTCACGAGAAAGCATAATATCTCCACCTTCTACTTTTGAAAAACTTTCCAGTTGTTTATTCAGAACTTGCTGAAGCAAAGTAAGGTTTACATTCAGTTTCTTTAAAATAAAAGGGGTTACGTTCTCATCTACTTCAAAAATTGCTTTGAGAATGTGTTCGTTTTCTATTTGTTGATGGCCAAACCCTTGCGCTATTTGCTGCGCTTGCTGTATGGCCTCTTGACTTTTTATTGTAAAATTATTAAAGTTCATTTTTATATATTGTTTTCTGAAGCTAACTGCTTCAAAGAGTTTTTTTAATTAAATTCAAATATCCTATTTCAAAATATGAGCCACTTTAAAATTAAGACAAAATGTCTGCTTAAAAGTAAGATTTAACAGACATTATGACTTGTTTATTTTTGTTTTCAACATGGTTTTCGGAAAACAAGTTGCTATATTGTATGCTTCATAAAAGCATTCAATATGACTTTTATTTTTATGTATATTCGCCGAAAAATATTTACAATTTTATAAAACTACTCTGTGAGTCTTACTTCCAGAAACAAAATAATAATTGAATGAAAATCAAACTACTGTTTATAATCAGTTTTTTAACTGTAATACGCATAAGTGCCCAGATACAAATTTCTAATTTTACCTATGATGAAGTTGAGAATAGTCATCCAAGCGATATAATTGAATATAACAACCTTCTTTTTTTTGAGGGAAGTAGTGATGGATACGGTCGTGAAATTTGGTTTAGTGATGGCACACCGGGTAATGTAAGTTTACTTAAAGACATAAACCCTGGTAATGAGTATGGCATTCCAAACCAACTAAGTTTAGCTCAAAACCATACTATATTAAATGACGAGTTGTATTTTATTGCAACAGAGGGAGCCTCTAATGGTGAAATTTGGAAAACCGATGGAACGGAGTCAGGAACTACTAAAGTTACAGATTTTATTGACGGTAGAACCGAAAAGCTCACCACAGTCGGGAACACTTTATTTTTTCTTGTTACCGTTGAAGAACGGGTAATGCAATTATGGAAAACTAATGGAACCACTTCAGGAACTACTTTAGTTAAAGATAACATACCTTTTTGGAATGATGTGACATATCAGGGAACTTGCAATGATACATTTATATTTACATTTCAAACCGAAGGTTCTAATTATCCTAGGGTATGGAGAAGTAATGGTACTGAAAATGGAACCTTTCCTATAACTGATGAAATAAATGGGAATGGTTCTAATGGAGGAAATATTAGCCCTTCACAATATATTGAATATAATAACAAATTATATTTTGTTAGTAGGTATTATCTACACGTAACAGACGGAACACTTGAAAATACAGAAATTGTAAGTGAGTTGGGACATGACGCACCAGATTATTTTTTAAACTTTGGTGACGTAATTGAAGCTAATAATAAGTTGTATTATGTATATTATTCTGTAGAGGATCTTCAATTATCAATATGGGAAGCTGACGGCACAGCGTCTGGCACACAAATGATTTATAACAATTTTGGAAGTCGTTATTTTTTTCCATCTAATTTTTACCTTAACAATAATGCTTTATTGTTTACAGCTTCTAATTCTGAAGGGGGTGGTACATCTATTATGTCATTAGATTTGTCTGATTATTCTACTTCTGAAGCTATAGAATTAGATTCTAACCCAGAGGAGCCGTTTATTTTTGCTCCTTCAAGAGACGCTTGTAATATATATAAAATCAATGAAAACAATTTATTTATACAAGCTCCTAAAAATAATTATTTTGAAAAGGTAAGTTGGCTATATTACGTGAATACTAACACTTTAAATCGCATTCCTTTATTAGATCGTGAATTATATCCTTTTATCTATGATGAACATATTTATTATGGTGATATGCTCCAGTTGTTTCGATATGATTTTAATCTAGGAATAAACTCACCTCAGAAACCATCCCTAGTTTCAATCTATCCAAACCCAACTTCACATTATATAAATTTCAAAACACCGTATCAAATTGAAAACTTATCAATATTCGATGTAAGCGGACGCTTAATTAAAGAAAATTATACATATATTAATAAGGAAATTGATATATCTGAATTAAGTACAGGAACGTATTTAATTCAAATGAAAATTGATGGGAAGTATGTTAGTAAGAAATTAATAAAAGAATAGAATCAACTTAGCAAGTTAGATTCATAACATGAATAAGGCTTGCTTTAAAATATAGAATATGGGATTTTTAGATATGTTCAAGAAAACAGAACGAGATATAGCAAAAGAAGAGATAGTTGAAACACCTTGGCATGTGCTTTCTACTATGGAACAGCTAGAAGAAATTATAGAAGAATCTAAAAATAAGCCTGTGGCTGTTTTTAAGCACAGCACTCGTTGTGGTATTAGCCGAATGGTGTTAAAACAGTTTGAGAAAAACTATGACCTTTCTGATGACCAACTGAAATTGTATTTCCTTGACTTATTACAAAACCGAGATATTTCAGGCGAAATTGCAAATCGTTTTAAAGTACAGCATGAAAGTCCGCAAATGATTGTTTTAAAGGATGGCGAAGTAGTTCATCATGATTCACACCAAGGGATTGATGCTGAACATTTAGAGCGTTTTATTTAATTGAAAATATGATATATATGCGTTCTACGTATTTTATACGTTTATCACTTATACTATTTAGCTTATCGTCGTGTAAAAACCTACCACAAGCAGAGAATGTTTCAGGAAGTGCACAGCAAACAAATGTTGAAAGTTACCAATTGCAAGGGATACTCTGGCAACAAAGCGCGGCAGAATATAAAGCTTTATGTTTCCAAGCATTTAATTCGGCTACCCTTCAACTTAAAGAAGAGATAGCTAATAAGTCAGCTTCTGGAAAACCTTTGGCGATTATTACAGATATTGACGAAACGGTTTTAGACAACAGTCCGTACCAAGCAACACAAGCTAAAGAAGGAAAGCCGTACAGCCGTGATTCTTGGGTAGCTTGGGGAAATCTTGAAGAGGCAACTTCTGTACCTGGTTCTTTAGATTTTTTAAACTACGCCAGTGCTAATGGTGTTGCTGTGTTTTACATTTCAGATCGTCATGATGTTCAGCAAGAAACGACTTTGAATAACCTAAAAAAACTGGGCTTTCCCAATGCCGATGCCGATCATATTTTTTTGAAGGAAAAAGGAGTTGATAAAGAAACGCGCCGCCAAAAGGTGTACAAAAACTACGAAGTGGTTATGTATTTAGGTGATAATCTTTCTGACTTTTCAGCTATTTTTGATAATCAACCTACCAAAACGCGAAATACATTAGCTGATAGCATAAAACAGAAATTTGGAAATACATTTATTGTACTTCCAAACCCTATGTATGGTGCTTGGCAAACTGATGGTATTTATGAAGGAAACTATAATTGGTCACCTGCTCAAAAAGATTCTATTATTCGTGAGAAATTAATCGGGTATTAAGATTTTCTTTTTGTGAATTTTAAAAAAACAGTTGCTAATTAAAAGTTTCTTTTTAAAATTTCTTTTAACCTTTCCTTCATATCTTCCCCAGCGTCGAATACCATTTGTTCGTTAGTAGGAAAATGGACAAACCGGTTTTGAACCCATATCCAATCATTTTGAGATAATGCTTGCTTATCGCCACGATAGGAAGCAAATGTATTTTCAAAAACAAACTCTGAAGCAAGGGGATAGTTATTAAGGTTTCGGTTGTTCAGCAAATCTTTATAAATAACCTCACCTGCTACTTGCACTGCTTTTTCTTGGGTTGTTATGTTCACAATAGCCGTAACATTTTTATAGACATCCACCTTAATTTTGTTGCCTTCACGATCCAAAACATAATTACCATTTCGGTCTTTTTTATATTCCCACCCATCTTTAATACGTTGCGAACGGCGTTCTTCAGTTTCTGATATACGCTCTGGTGAAATGGCAATATTCCGTAAATTTAAATCGATGGCGTGGGTATATTCAATTCCGTTTTCAGGTTTGCTGTGAAACTCAGTCCAAAAATTGTTTAAACCATAGGTGTTAAAATCTAGCAGTTCTCTTTCTAATCGAAAAGGTATTACTTGGTTCGTACGATTGTTTAAGGATACCATTACAAAATCGGTTCCCAAAAATCGAGTGTCGTCCAATAATGTGTTTACATCTTTATAATTGGGCTGTAGGTCGTGAATATCACAAAGTAAATAATAGGAATCCCTATAGTCTTCAACCGTATTCCTGTTTTTTAAACGGACAGCTTCATTATAAAGATCTGCCACGTAGTTTTGCTTGGCGGTAATAATCTGGCTGCTGTAATCTTTAAATTTAAAATCGGCGTTTCTACCAAGGGTTTTACTATATAAAGGAAGTAGAGGCCGCACTAGAAACTGACGATCTTCCAGTTTTTTGTACAGGAGATAAATAGATCGAGATTTATTGCTCTCGTTGCTTTTCTTCAGAAAATTGATTCGTCTTGTATCTTCTGAAACAGCTTTTTTATAAGCTTCTTCTAAAAGAATAATATGCTCGTCGTTTTTTTCGACATATTTATCTTTCTGAAGTTTTTTAACAGCAAGGTCTATAGCGCGATCGTAATCGCCCTCAGCTATAAATTTTTGATTTCGCTTTACACTGCTACAAGATGAAAAAATAAGTAGCGCTACTATTGAAAATAAAAAAGCTCTCATAATTTTTTAATTTGGTTATGAGAGCTAAAATACAATTGTAATGCCAAACTTTAAAATGGGTCTGCCGGAAGTATTTTTCCGCTGCAATCTCCAAAGCCTATTCGCACTTTGTCATTTTCACAGAAACCTCTAAGAATTACTGTATCGTTATCGTTTATAAACTTACGTTCGGTACCATCATCCATTTTTAATGGATTTTGACCTTTCCAAGTTAATTCTAGCATTGATCCGTAGCTATCTTTTGTAGGGCCAGAAATGGTTCCGCTACCCATCATATCACCACTTCGCACATTACAGCCATTTACGGTATGGTGTGCCAATTGTTGCGACATAGACCAATACATATATTTAAAGTTACTATTGGCAACAACATTTTCTTTACCACCTTCTGGCTGAATAATGGCTTGTAAATTGATGTCAAAATTCTTTTTACCATCTTGCTTTAAGTAGGTGAGTGGTTCAGGCTCTTGATCTGGACCATCTGTACGGAAACCTTCTAAGGCATCTAATGTTACTATCCAAGGCGAAATGGTAGAGGCAAAACTCTTTCCTAAGAATGGGCCTAGCGGCACATATTCCCAAGCTTGAATATCACGAGCACTCCAATCGTTAAACATAACAAGACCGAAAATATATTCTTCGGCATCTTCAACCGAAATTCGTTTTCCTAAGTCGTTTGCTGCTGTAGTGATAAAAGCCATTTCTAGCTCAAAATCTACCAATTTTGAAGGTCCAAACCCAGGAATACCATCATCACCAGGCTTCTGTTGGCCAATTGGTCTTTTAACGGGAGTACCAGAAGGAATTATAGACGAGCTTCTTCCGTGGTAACCAATAGGGATGCGAAGCCAGTTAGGCATTAAAGCATTTTCTGGTCCACGAAATAAAGTACCTACATTGGTAGCGTGTTCCTTGCTCGCATAAAAGTCGGTATAATCACCTACATCAACAGGTAATTGCATTTCTACTTCATCCATGCTGAATAATATCTTTTCACGGTGTTCCTCGTTATCACGAAGTTCGGTGCGGCTTCCTTCTCTAAATATTTCAGAGATACGGTTTCGAACCAAGCGCCAAGTCTTTCGACCGTCGGCTATAAAGTCGTTTAAGCTGTCTTGTAGAAAAATATCATCGGTAAGGTCTATTCCTTCAAAATAGCCAAGTTGATGTAAAGCGCCTAGGTCTATTGCGGTATCGCCTATTCGGGTACCAATAGTAATAACATCGTCGCGGGTTAAAAATACCCCAAAAGGGATGTTTTGGATAGGGAAGTCGCTGTTTTTCGGTACTTCCAGCCAAGATGTATAAGTTGGATCGTTAGCTTGTAAAGGCATATTCGTTTTTTTGTAGTTTGTAAAAATTGTAATCAAATATATAATTTCTGAAGGACTAACCACAACCATTTTGTATTTTTGCTTTCTCGATTGGGTTTTTTATAATTTCCTTAACGGAAACACCACAAAATCAATCGATACCCTTAGTTGAATTAGTATAAAAATCATGACACCTATTGTAACTGAATAGGTTTTTTACTGAAATAGATATGACAAGAGACACCGAAATATTTGACTTAATAGAAGCCGAAAAAAAACGGCAATTAAATGGATTGGAACTAATCGCTTCTGAAAACTTCGTGAGCGACCAAGTATTAGAAGCAGCAGGTTCCATATTAACCAATAAATATGCCGAAGGATATCCGGGAAAACGCTATTATGGCGGTTGTGAAGTAGTAGATAAAGTAGAGCAATTGGCTATAGATCGCGCAAAAACATTGTTTAATGCCGAATATGTAAACGTTCAACCGCATAGTGGATCGCAAGCCAATACAGCGGTTTTCGCCACATGTATGAAACCGGGTGACACCTTTTTAGGTTTTGACCTTTCTCACGGTGGGCACTTAACACACGGAAGCCCAGTGAATTTTTCGGGTAAATTATACAATCCTGTTTTTTATGGAGTAGATGAAGAAACGGGATTAATTGATTATGATGAGGTTGAAAAAATGGCTATAGCTGAAAAACCAAAAATGATTATTGCGGGTGCTTCCGCTTATTCTCGTGAAATTGATTACAAACGTTTTCGTGAAATAGCAGATAAAGTGGATGCTATTTTAGTGGCCGATATGGCACACCCCGCTGGATTAATTGCGAAAGGAATTATAAGCGACCCTGTTCCACATTGTCATATTTGTACCACTACCACCCATAAAACGTTGCGCGGACCAAGAGGCGGGATGATATTGATGGGTAAAGATTTTGAAAATCCTTTTGGGCAAAAGCTGAAAAGTGGTAAACTTAAAAAAATGTCTACGCTATTAAATAGTGGGATTTTCCCTGGGAACCAAGGAGGTCCGTTAGAACATATTATTGCCGCAAAAGCTGTCGCCTTTGGTGAAGCATTGACCGATGAATTTTTACACTATATGGTTCAGGTGAAAAAGAATGCAGCCGTCATGGCACAAGCTTTTGTAGATAAAGGTTATAAAATAATTAGTAACGGAACCGATAACCATATGATGTTAATCGATCTTCGGAACAAAAACCTATCCGGAAAAGATGCTGAAGAAGCATTGACTAAAGCCGATATTACCGTAAATAAAAATATGGTGCCATTTGATGATAAATCGCCATTTGTAACAAGTGGTATTCGTATTGGAACTCCTGCGATCACTACCCGCGGTTTGGTAGAAGAAGATATGCATAAAGTGGTTGAATTGATAGATGAAGTAATTAACAACTTTGAAAACGAAGACACACTAAAAGAGGTTGCTAAAAAAGTAAATACGTTGATGGAAGGACGCCCTTTGTTTAAAATGTAGCGTTCACTTAAATCGAAACTATACATAAAACCTTCAAAGTATATATTTTGAAGGTTTTTATTTAAGTGTAGTAGAATACTTATACTTGTAAAAACTAAACATGTTATGAAAAGGATAGTGCTCCTATTGGTTTTGTTGTGTTCTTCTATAGTTTTTGTTCAATGTAATATTGACGATAACAATCCTGTAGATGAAGAAACTGTTGATCCTGAAATAGACTTTGATAATGCCATAGTTATTGATGTTGTTGACGATTATTTTAGCCAACACTTTGAAATTCGCGCATACCTAAGTGATAAAAATGGAACTATTGTCGCGGAAGAAAAACTGTCATCCTTTAATAAAACCATATTGACTACTGATTTTGAAAATAATGAGTATGATTTAACTTTATTGAGAGGCATCCCAGGTTCTAATGGAGAGTTGCAAACATTTCTAAATATTGAACCCACTATTTACACTTTAAAATTACGTCCTAAACTAAACCCTAATTTTGAGGCTGTTAATTTAGAAATAACCAATGCCGTACCTGAATTCTATGTAACTGGCATTACAGGAGATTATGCCGAAGTAGGTTATACTGGAGGTACCTTTCTTTTAAAAGGGCTGCTTGAAGAGACACCAGGTGACTTTTTTGCTTTAGGTAAAATGCCTGATGAAGAGTTTCCTAGATATTTTTGGAGAGAAGATGTCCCCGGAAACTCAACGATTGGAGTTAATATGTTGTCCTTACCGTTTGCCGAAAAATCTATAACAACACAGTTTCCAGATAATTATAGGTTAGATTTAACTATAACCGGCCATAGAGATGAAGATGAAAGTGATGATAAGTTTATTAAACATACATTATTAAAAACAACCTTTAGTGCAGGGACAACTTCAAATCAATTTTATATTCCTGAAAATATTTTCGATTATTATGAGCTCGGAACAAAGTTTAGAGCTAATTCTGCTTTCTATTTTTATGCAAAAAAATCTCCGCAAATTACAAATATTGTTACGTTACCAAATTTTGACGTTACAATAAATTCTTCAGGAATCAATAATTTTTCAATGATTTCAACGGGTAAATATGATTATTTTGAAGCGCTATATACACATGATATAACCGATTCAATTTTGGACTTGAGATACAGTGTTTTTGGCGAGTTTTCAGAAAACACATCATTTAAATTAAAAACTCTTTTTGATTCAATTTTTTCAAACACACCAACAATAGCTTCAGATAAATTAGAATTTCAAGATGTCACTATACGAGATTATGATGTAATTAACTCTTTTAGTGATATCTCTAAAACTTATATTGGTGGTTTGCCAGATTTTCCTAAGTTTTATACTTTTAAGGGAGTCATGAGGTATGAATAATGATATTTAATTGAAAAACAACAACCCAGCACTTTCTGTAACATACATCAAAAGATTCAAAATCACTTAATCAACCAAAACATCGGGATAGATCTTCCCGTTTAAACTAAAAATATGAAGTTGAATAATAATTTATTTTTATTAATAATCGTAATTTTAATTTTTGGTCAGTCCTGTAAAGAAGCTGAAACCAAAGAGGTTCCAAAAGAAACTGTTAGCGATGTTGAAAGGCTTCCGGGGCTTTGGAAACTGCAAGCTATGGAACAAAAAGACTCGTTAGGAAATTGGAGCGAGTGGCGTGGAGGCATGCAAGGGTATTTGTTATATGATGGCGATAAGAATATGGCCTTGCATTTACTTAAAAAAGATTATGAAAAAACCGATTTACGGTTTCCTAATTTTACTGATACCATTGCAGAAGCAGCCTTAAAACACTTAACAGGATCGTATATTTATATTGGGAATTATAAGATATTGAAAGGTAAAAATATTGTAGAACACAAACGGTTGTCGCATTCCAATCCTGGTGATTGGGGTAAAACTGTACAGCGTAGGTTTTCTTTTATAGGCGATACACTTATCGTTCAGCCAGTAGAAGATAAGAATGCAAGCTTACGTTTAAAGTGGTTGAAAAAGTAATTTTTGAAGAAAAAGTGTAACCCTTTGATTTTTATTTTTTTGCAATTAATTGAAATATAATTTGTTAAAATGTCTATTTATAACTTTTATAACAGTACATTCGCACTTTATTAATTAATTATATTTATTACAATGCAAAGAGGCACAGTAAAATTCTTCAACGAATCTAAAGGATTTGGATTTATTACAGAAGAAGGAACAAACAAAGAACATTTCGTACACGCAACAGGTCTAATCGACGAAATCCGTGAAGAAGACGAAGTAGAATTTGACTTAAAAGAAGGAAAAAAAGGATTGAACGCAGTAAACGTAAGAGTACTATAAATAAGTTCATTTTTTAGAAAACAGAAAGCCGCTCCATTTGGAGCGGCTTTTTTTATGTAATTGGTTTTATATATTTGTTGATTATAATCTTGAAAAAGTATAAGTAATGGGATTAGACTCAGTTGAACTATTAATGTCTTTTGAAAATAAATTTGGTGTTTCGATTCCTGATGCTGAGGCTGAAAATATTTTTACAGTTCAACAAATGGTTGATTCAATTTTCGAGAAAATAAAGTTTAAACCGAATTATAAGTGCTTATCTCAAATAGTTTTTTATCGAATAAGGCGAGCGTTTGAAGAGTTTGATAACAAGAAAAGAGATATTACTCCGAATACAAAAATGTCAGATTTACTAAGTGCTACAGATTTAGAATCTGATTGGAGAAGATTAGAAATGAAAATAGGGCTTAAAATACCTAGATTAGTTGACTTGGACTTGAATAAATCTCTTAATAAAGAAGTGAAGTTTTTAGGGTTTAAAATGTATGATCGTACTGAACCAGTTGCTGAAAATACTTTGAGAAAATTTACTGATTGGATAATTTCAATGAACTCCAACGAGTTAATTTCTATCGAAGATATTTCAAGTAAATATGAAATTGAGCGAATTATTTGTGAATTAATTGAATATAAGATTGGAGTACCATTAAGTGAAATTGAAACACATCATTCTTTTACAAAAGACTTAGGAATAGATTGATTTATAAAAACTTCTTGATTAACCAATAATGTAAGTCTATTCTATTGCATTAAACTAGAAAACCTCTCAAATTTGAGAGGCTTTCTAGTTTTTAATAAATGTTTTATTTTTATTCTTCTTCTGGAAATAGAGTGCTTTCATAAGCACCAGCATCTGGAGCTTGCGTGTTTCGGCTGGTTCCATTTAAATCTATAGGGACCTGTTGTGCAGTAGCGGTGTTTCCAATACCATCCGCAGCAGAAGTTCCGGTTTCAATGTTGAAATTGTTCATTTCAGTATCTTGGAAAATGGGGTCTTCATTTAATACGGAGTTCGTGTATATAGCTGTGTTAGTAAAATCGTACAAAGGATTGTCATCAAAATCGCCACTAGGATCTTCAAAACGAATCAAACTGTTACTAAAATTAAAGGTAAACTGTGCGCCGTCATCTTTCAGTAAAGCAATTTCACGTCGCTCATTTCCGTAGATAATACAATTGTTGAAAGAAATATCAAGATCAAAAGGAGTGGTTCCAGTTTCGGTTTCAAAAAAGTTATCGATCAAAACGGTAGGAAAACTACGGAAACTATTGGTCCAATAGTTAGCAAACGTAGAATGGTTAAACTCATACGTTCCCCCAAGCGAAGCCGATAAAGAGGCTTGACCACTGTTGTTTATTACTACATTTTCTCCGTATACATTTCCAGTTCTAGCTAACAAGCCAGAATTAGCACTGTTGTAAATCTGTACATTTTCCAGTGTAAGAGTTCTGTCCCCATCATTGTCATCCATTAAAAGGCCTACAGTTCCATTTTTTATGGTTGTATATTTAAATTCGTTATCAGTACTTCCAGAAGTCATCCAAATAGCACCCCATTGTCCGGGAACATCGGCAAAAGCAGGTTCCAGACGGTCGCCTTCAAAAATAATTTCGTTTTCTAATAATTCAGGGTCATTACTTTGTTCGCCATTTGCTTTTATAGAGCCTGTATTGGCAACTAAAATTCCGCTACTAGCGTGAAAATGCACTCGTGCCCCAGCTTCAATATTCAGTGTTTTTTGTGGAGGTACGGCTGCATAGCCATAGATTACATAAGGTTTTTCGTTGGTAAAAGTGAGTTCGTTATCATCTAAAAAGAAACCTTCAATCAAAATATCATTTCCTTCGCCATCGGTTCCTAAGTTTAAAGTTTCAGAAGTGCCATCACCAAAACGTTCAGGAAATAAGAATACGGCATCTTGAATTAAGGTAACTAACTCCACATTTTGCTGATTTCCGCCAGTGTCAAATTGTAATTGATCGGTATATAAAAAGTTAGTTTCTTCTGTTGGGAGCGTATTGATATCGGCTGTAGTTTCTATAAAAATAAAAATACTGTCCTTGGCCAACACTTGAATATCCTGAAACGATTTTCCAGGGATTCCATCTACGTTTAAACGGTAGCTAGAAGTTTCGCCATTTTCTAGATTAATGGAGGGAATATTAATATCCTCATCGCTTCGATTATATACTTTTAGGTTATAAGTACTAGAGCCTATGTTGCTAAAAATGGTGTCTAAATATACGGTATCCCTTGAAAATTCAAGGTTTCCAGTACTAGGGACACTCTCAAAATCATTTCGGCAAGAACTCCATAAAACGAGGCAAGCAAGTATTGCCAATCCATAAACATACTTCATTAACGATAATTTTCAGTAAAAATATAACTTTTTGTGGACGATATTATTGTTTAGCAAGGAAAGTTGGTTAATGAATTGTCTTTTTTGATTATAGTTTAGATATAAAAAGTCCAGATTTTAAAATCTAACAGCGAAGCGGTCTCATATCTACTTATATCTATCTATTTCCCTTCATATTTATCCATATACCGATTCCAAAGCTCGGTTTGGTGGGTTTCTAAGGAAATATCTCTACCATCTATAAATGCATGTGTCAAAATATTGGTTCGCATATCTAAAGCATCCCCTTCTGAAATAAATAGGGTAGCACTTTTTCCTTTTTCCAACGTTCCGTAGGAATCATCAATCCCTAATATTTTAGCGGTATTGCCTGTAATTAGCTGAAGCGCTTTTTCTTTGTCCATTCCTTGACTAACTAAATGACCAGCGTAAAATGCTAAGTTACGGGTATTCATACGCTCCATTTGTCCGTTGGCTTGTAGTGCAACTGTAACACCAGCATCGGCCAAAAGCTTGGGCAGTTTATAAGGCATGTCGTAATCGTCATCTTCGCGTTCTGGGGTGGTATGAACACGTCTTACCAATACTGAAATATCATTTTTCTTTAAAAAATTAGTGATTTTATGGGCTTCGTATCCTCCAACAATTACTACTTTTTGAACCCCGTGCTCTTTAGCAGTTGTAACAGCATCGATCATTTCTTTTTCACCATCTGCGTGGATAAACAACGTTTTTGAACCATCAAATAAGCCTTTCATTGCTTTAAAGGCTTCATTTTTAGGTTGATCTTTGGAGTTCTTATAAGCTTTGCCATTTACTAAGAAAGCACGCACTTCATCAGTATCTTTTGAATAATCTTTGTTTGGCTTATACCCTCGAGGTTCGCCTAACCACCAGCGACCACGACGGAAGCTATTTGGCCAATTCATATGGATGCCATCATCAACTTTTACGGTAGCATCTTCCCAATTCCAAGCATCTAATTGTACGATAGATGACGTCCCTGAAATACGTCCACCTTGCGGTGTGACTTGAGCTAAAAGAACACCATTAGGTCGCATGCTTTCTACTACTTTACTCTCTGCGTTGTAAGCTATCAAGCTGCGAATATTCGGGATCATTTCACCAATTTCATCATCATCAATTGTAGGACGTACGGCATCAATCTCTCCCAGTCCTAAGGTGGAAACGGGAGCGATTATTCCTGGATATACATGCTTTCCTGAAGCATCAATCACTTTCCCTTTTGAAGCCACATTGGTGCCTATGGCGGTTATTTTACCGTTTTCGAAAACAATTGTGCTGTTGTCTATTATTGAACCATTACCAATATGGGCGGTTGCTCCTGTAATGGTGATAGCTTGTGTTTGTTTTGGTGCCGGTGTTTGTTGTGCAAAGCCAACCGAAGTGGCAAATACAACAACAAGAGTGGCTATTTTATGTAATACGTTCATGGTTGCTTAGTTTATTGTTTCACAATGAAATTCGCGTATGTCTTTTCCTTTTGGTGGTTTGGTTTTTCCTCCGTTCTGTTTTTCAGCGAGCATCATCTTTACCAACTTATTGCGTTCTTTTTTAATAGCATTTCTTTTTTCTTTGTCTTTCTCAAGGTCGAAATAAGTAGTGCCTTCAATCATTGTTTTTTCTGCTTTCGCATAAACAGATAATGGGTTATCGCTCCAAAGCACCAAATCGGCATCTTTTCCTTCTTTAATACTGCCAGTGCGATTGTCTAGATGAAGTAATTTTGCAGGATTTATGGTAACCATATTCCAAGCTTCTTCTTCACTCATACCGCCATATTTTACACTTTTTGCTGCTTCTTGATTTAGACGACGGCTCATTTCTCCATCGTCACTATTAATCGCAACGGTTACTCCTTGGCTGTTCATTATCGCAGCGTTGTAGGGGATGGCATCGTTTACTTCGTATTTGTAGGCCCACCAATCGCTAAATGTAGAACCACCAGCACCGTGTTCTTTCATTTTATCGGCTACTTTGTATCCTTCAAGAATGTGTGTAAAAGTATTAATCTTGAAATCGAATTTATCGGCAACTTTCATCAACATATTAATTTCACTTTGTACATAGGAATGACAGCTAATGAAACGTTCGCCGTTTAAAATTTCAGCTAATACTTCTAGTTCTTCATCGTACCGAACAGCTTGTCCGCTTTTCTTTTTTGCATCATATTCTTTAGCACGGTTGAAGTAATTAACGTACACCTGCTCAACACCCATTCTTGTTTGAGGAAAGCGGTTAAAGCTTTGCCAGTTAGATTGTTTTACGTTTTCTCCCAAAGCGAATTTTATAAACTTTGGAGAATTATCGTAAATAAGCCCATCTGCATCTTCACCCCATTTTAATTTAATGATTGCCGAACGCCCACCAATAGGATTGGCAGAACCGTGTAGAATTTGAATGGATGTAACACCTCCGGCAAGGTCTCTGTAAATGCCAATATCTTCGGGGTCTACTACATCTTCAATAGTTACTTCGGCAGACGAGTTTTGACCAGCCTCGTTAATTGCCAACGCTGCAAGATGTGAGTGTTCATCTATAATTCCGGCAGTTAAATGTTTACCGGTTGCATCGATAGTTTTAGCTCCACCAGATCTTAAATTGGAGCCTATTTCAACAATTTTTCCATTCTTCACCAATACATCTGTGTTTTTCAGGACACCTGCATCTTCACTAGTCCATACCGTTGCATTTTTAAATAATACATTTTCCTGTTTTGGTTTGGTTGTATATCCATACCCAATATTAGGGTAGGTAAGGGGTACAATTTCTGGCTTTTCGCCTTTATCTTTTTTTTCTGAATCTTCTTCAGAAGAGCTGTCTTTTTGCCTTTCTGCAGTAAAACCTGATTCACTGCCATCTGGGGCAACTAATTTTCCAGAAAAATTATCACCTTCTTTGGGTACAATTCCTGTAGTTCTAAAAATCTCATTGGTTTTTTCATCAGTAAAAGAAAGTGTTACCCAATTTTCAGAATATTCCATTTTTGAAGGATATTCTACTTCGCCAGCCTTTACTTTAGCCTTAGGCTTTAATGCATCACCAGTAATGACAACATCGTACGTTTTTCCGCCAGAAGTGATTTTATAATTACCACGAATGTCTTTTTGGTCTTTGGTGTTGATTACATTCTTTGTGCCTTGAACCCAATTTTCATACAAAGTTGTTTCGTCATCGAAAATTTCACCCGAAGTAATTAAAAAGTTTGCATATCGTCCAGGTTTCAGTGAACCTATTTGGTCACTTTTACCCAATAAGTGGGCAGGAACCGTGGTTAAAGCAGCCAACGCTTTTGTTTTGTCGAACCCATATTCAAAGGCTTTTTTCAGTTTATTGGTAAATTCTTTCGGCTTCTCCAATTCGTAGGTTGTCAATGCGAATTCCACCCCATTTTCAGATAATACCTTTGGATTCATAGGTGCTTGGTTCCAATCACGCATATCAGCCAACGAAATATACTTAGTGGAGTATGGGTTGCTTACATCATACGCTTCAGGAAAGTTGATGGGAATAATAAATTTTGACTGAGTTGCTTTTGTTTGGTCAATCATTTCATATTCATCGCCTCCACCAATTATAATGTAATTTGTGTTAAATTCATCTCCTATTTTATCAGCGCGTAGATTGTTGCTTTTACTACCTGCTTCAAAAAAGGCAATTTTACCTTTGTTTTCAAGCAACGCTTCTAAAGAGCGATCTTTGGTGTCAATATTTCCTTTTTCATACCAATCTGCATCGTGATACATCTGGCGTAGTAATGCCATGGCTCCCATTAAAGAAGTTGGGTAACTTTGACGGCTTGCAACACTTTTTTCAAAAGAAAAATATTGACCTAACGCATCGTCTAACACTCGTTTGGCAGCACCTTCATCGTCATTTAAGGCTACTAAAACTCCCGAACCGCGAGCAATACCATCCATTTGTAAAGTGTTCACTGTACCGAATCCCATTTTACGAAGCTCTTTGGCCAACTTTTTATCGTATTTAAAGTCGTCGATAGCGTGTTGACCTGGCTTAATATGGTCGTTCCAATAATAACCATCTCGAGAAGGTTTGTATTGCGCCGAACGACCATTTCGCTCTGCTTTTTTAGGCTTTTTTACCCCAAAATTAGTGTACGAATCTATAAAAGAAGGGTAGATGTATTTTCCTTTTAAGTCGATAACCACAGAATTTTCAGGGATATCGACTGATTTTCCCGAAGCGACTACTTTTCCGTTTTGAATAAGGAGGGTTCCGTTTTTAATTTTTTCTGAAGGAGTTACAAATAGGGTTGCATTTGTAAAGGCTGTGTAGTTGTTGTTTTGTTCTTTTACACCATCATTTTTTGGAAAATAATCCTGAGCAAAAATGAGAGAAGAAAAAAAGAAGCAAAAGAGGAGGAACGTAATTTTTCTCATTAATATACGAGTTTTTAATTTTTAGATTCCTAAAGATATAAGTAGTCATTACATTTTGATAGGTGCAAACCTAATTTTAACAAAGTGTTAAGAGTTTTAAAATGGCTTGTCTTCAAAGTAATTAACAACCAAAGCAACCATATAGTTGTAGCTCATAATTCCTTTTGATTGGTTATTAGCTTTCAAAAAGTAATTGTAAAAATGTTTTGAAAATACTTCGAATGGATTCTCGTAATTGGACCAAAAATCGCGCATTTCTTTGTAGCTGGCTAAAATTCCTGGGTTGATGGTTGTAAGCAAATCATTATAAGTATCCATATCCCGCCGGGCAATTTCATTAACACAGTAGCGAAGGGCAAAAATATATCCGGAATATTGTATAAACTCGTCATCACTGTTTAAAGTGGCCAAGGTGGCAATAAAGTTAGCTTCGTTTTCAGCCGCATATCCAATTTGATGGGCTTGTTCGTGGCAGCTCACTACGGGAAATTTATAGGTTTTAATTAAGTTGTTTACCTGTGCTTCACCTGAAAATGGGTTTAAATAACCACTATATCCCATATAGGTTAATCCTAAACTCCAACCGCTTTTTTTAATACTTTTTGGGGAATATTTTAACTTCGGAAACTTGGCTTCCAAATTCTTATAGCCATTATCTGAAATATCAAAAACTTCTTGTTGTGTAAACGGTAAATCAATTTTCACACTGTCTGCATAGCCTAATTGACGATGCATTTTGTTCGATTTTGCAATTAAGCGTTGGGTTGTTTCAACAAGTTCTTCCGTAGTATAATCAGCTTCAATACCGATGGACTTATGAAGTGGCAAGCGGTAATAATTAAAGCCCCAAAGTATATGGAACATAAAATACACCACCGAAATAGCTGCGGTAATATCTAGAAAGAAACCAAGGGGCTGTTTCCAAATTCTTTTAAAATTTAGAAAAAGCCAACGTAACGCTACAATTGAAATTAATACATAAAACATATCACCAACCGAAAAAGGAACCCAACCAAATAAATAGCGAGAGGCTTTAGAAATAATAGGGTAGATGCCTAAACTGTAATATTTTTCTACAAATTCAGGGAAATATTTCAACAATTGCAGTGCAAAAATTTGAACCAATAGTAAGAGGGTTAAAATAAGTTGCGTTCGTTTTTTTTGCATAGCGTAAACTTACAAAGTAAATTGATTACCGCATAATTTTTAATGCGACTCTAAAACCTTAATTTTGTGCTTTTAATACAGAAATTACTATGAACGAAGAAATAAGAAACTTAGAACCAAAAGAACTTTGGAACAAATTTGCCGATTTAAACGCCGTACCGCGACCTTCAAAAAAAGAGGAACGTGTTATCGCTTTTATGAAAGATTTCGGTAAAAAATTGAATCTAGAAACCATTGAGGATGAAGTAGGGAATGTAATTATTCGCAAGCCTGCAACTGAAGGAATGGAAGACAGAAAACCAATCGTAATGCAATCGCATTTAGATATGGTGCATCAGAAAAATAACGATACCGATTTCGATTTTGATACTCAGGGGATCGATATGTATGTAGATGAAGATTGGGTTCGTGCTAAGGGAACAACTTTAGGAGCCGATAACGGATTGGGAGTTGCCACGATTATGGCAATTCTTGAAAGTGATACCATTGCGCATCCAGAGTTAGAAGCACTGTTTACTATCGACGAAGAAACGGGAATGACAGGTGCTAAAGGTTTAAAAGGTAGAATATTACAAGGTGATATCCTTTTAAATTTAGATACTGAAGAAGACGACGAAATAGGAGTAGGCTGTGCCGGTGGTGTAGATATTACAGCAACTAAAACGTATTCTGAAAAAGAAGCACCTTCCAATACTGAGATGGTTACTATTACTGTAAAGGGATTACGTGGGGGTCACAGTGGAATGGATATCATTAAAGGATTGGGGAATGCCAATAAATTAATGAATCGTGTTTTGTATGCCGCACAGAACTTTATTCATATAGCATCAGTTGCTGGGGGTAGTTTGCGTAATGCAATCCCTAGGGAAAGTGTTGCAGTTGTTGCTGTTGATTCAGATAAAATGAATGATTTTACTTCTGAAGTTGAAACGGTAACCAATAAAATAAAAGAAGAGTACAAAAACTTAGAACCGGAATTAAGCGTTACTACAGAAAAAAATTCTGAAGCATCTAAAAAAGTAATGGATACTGCTTCTCAAAAGGAGTTTATTCAAGCCATTTACGCAGCACATAATGGTGTGTATAGAATGAGTCCGGAGATTGAAGATCTAGTAGAAACATCGAATAACATTGCTAAAATTACTGTTAAGAGTGGAACTGTTGAAGTGTTGTGTTTAACACGCTCTTCGGTAGAATCTTCAAGAGATGATTTAGCCAATACCTTGCAAGCTGTTTTTGAAATGGCAGGTTTTACGGTTAATTTTTCTGGAGAATATCCAGGTTGGGCGCCAAATATGGAAAGTTCTATTGTGAAATTACTAGACTCTTTATATGAAGAAATGAACGGCGAACGAGCTGAAGTTGCTGCATGTCACGCCGGATTAGAATGTGGTATTTTAGGACAAAATTACCCTGAAATAGAAATGATTTCCTTTGGACCAACCATTCGCGGAGCACATTCACCCGATGAGCGAGCGAGTATTTCATCTGCACAGAAATACTGGAAATTTGTATTGGAAGCGTTGAAACGTATTCCGAAGAAATAAAAAATGTTTTTTACAACTTAAAAAGCCTCTTGAAAATTTTCAAGAGGCTTTTTTATGTGTTTTGGATTGCTGTTTATTCTACAACTTCCACGAGTTCTAATTCAAAAATCAAATCAGCGTTTCCTGGAATTAACGGCGGATAACCTCTTTGTCCATAACCTAAGTGAGATGGAATGAACACAGTGGCTTTATCACCTACGTTCAGTTGCATTAATCCTTCTCTAAAACCAGGAATTAATTTTGCTTCTGTGCTATATTGTGTTTCAACTGGTTTGTATTGTTGAGCTGCTTTACGAGCTTCATCTACAGTTTCAAATTGTTCAGAAATTTCTAATATGTTAGAATCGAATAAACGACCATCATCAAAATAACCTGCGTAGTTCATCAATACTTTGCTTCCTTCTTTTGGTTTTTCACCTTCACCTTTTGTATTGTAGTAAACTTTAATTCCTGAAGGTAATTCTTCTGCTTCTCCACGAAGTTTATCAAAGCCTAAAGCTTTTTCTTTAGCTACTTTAGCAATTCGCTCTTCTTTCTCCTTCTTTTCCTTCTCAATCTTCTCCATTTTTTCAGTGAATTGAGACACCTTCGTATTCCCTTTGTTTATGATATTCACTTCTTTCATAAAAATGGAATCCTTTGGTTTATCACCAGGCTTTATAGTTTCAACCATTCCGATTGAATCTACTACTTCTTGTCCTTTTACTATTTCACCAAAAACAGTATGACGGCCATCTAACCAAGGGGTTGGTTTTAAAGTGATAAAAAACTGACTTCCATTTGTAGCGGGGCCAGAGTTGGCCATAGATAAAATTCCTTTTTTATCATGTTTTAATGAATCTACAATTTCGTCAGGAAAACGGTAACCGGGATTTCCTTGGCCGGTTCCTTCTGGGTCTCCACCTTGAATCATAAAATCTTTGATTACACGGTGAAATGTTAATCCATTATAGAATTTTTTTCCTTTATAGATAGAATCAACCATTCCGTTAGTTCCTTCTGCCAAAGAGACAAAGTTGGCTACGGTTAATGGAGTTTCTTCATTGTATAATTCTGCAACAAAGGTTCCTTTATTAGTTACAAACTCTGCATAAACACCGTCTTTTAAATCTGGGTATTTGCTTTTGCATGCTACAAAAGTTAGGGATATTAATAAAAATAATAACGTGAATTTTTTCATGGTTACTTTTAATTTTCTTGGTTTTGTTTGATTGTTTTTAAGGTTACGGTACTTTTAACAGGAATATTAGTTCCTAGTTTACTCTCTATTCCGTAATATCCAAATGCTTTGTAAGAAGGAAATAAAAACGTCACCGTTTCGCCTTCTTGCATCAGTTTTATTCCATCACGGATTCCGGAAATTAAATCTTGGTTGGTTTGGTCTACTTTATAGCGTTGCAAGCCAACTTCTTCTTCAGTAAGGATTGTTTTCCCGTTTAACTCTTTAATGTTATAGGTAAAAGTAACATCGTCACCTAACTTAGGTTTATTTTCAACGATGCTATCTTTGGTGTTGTAATAATACCAAAAACCACTGTCTGAAGCAATGTAGTCTTTTGTAGTATCGGTATCAATTATTTTTTGGATGTATTCTTTTTCTTCATCATATAAAGCCTTATTACGTTGCGCAGATTCATGTATAAACGTGCCAGATGATTGATGTACTGGTCTTCTAGCTTCGGGGCTTTTACAAGAAAAAGCAAAGATGAAAAGAATAAATAAAGAGGCTATATTACGAAGCATCTGTAAGATCATTTTTATATTTAGGCAATATACTAATAAATTCACTAATTGTTTTAGATAAAGACAAGGTGCTTCTACCGCCAGCAGCATTGGTATGTCCACCACCATTATAGTGTTCGCGGGCTAATGTGTTTACTGAAAAATCACCTTTACTGCGCAATGACATTTTTATAATATTATCTTGCTTGTTTTCAATAAAGATAACAGCAAATTTAACTCCTTTTATGGACAGTGCGTAATTGACAAATCCTTCGGTATCGCCTTTTTTAAAATTGTGATTGTCCAATTCTTTTTGAGAAAGGGTAATATATGCCGTATTATAATCATGTAGAATATTGAGGTTATTTAAGGCTACTCCCAATAACTTCATACGGTCAGGGCTGTTTACGTCATAAATGTTTTGATGTATTTGAGAATTATTAGCACCCACTTCTATTAAATGCGCTATTACGCGATGCGTTTTTGCAGTAGTAGAGGGAAACCGGAATGAACCCGTATCGGTCATAATTCCTGTATATAATTGTGTAGAAACCTCTAAACAAAGAGCTCCTAGCTCATCCATAGCATCTATAAAATGATAAACCATTTCACAAGTAGAACTCATGGATACATCACTATAGGTTACAGTAGCGTAATCATCAGGTTCTTGGTGGTGATCTATCATTACAAACTTTGCATCACAGTCTTCGAGAAACTGTTCCATATTCCCGGTACGGTTTAAGGCATTAAAGTCTAGTGTAAAAATTAAACTGGCGTTGTTTATGGTTTCAATGCTTTTATCAGTGTCTTTATCGTGGATGATTATATCATCACAGCCTGGTAGCCATTTTAAAAAATCAGGAAAATCGTTTGGCATAATTATATCTGCTTTATGCCCTAATCTATTAAGAAAAAAAGATAAGCCTAAGCAAGAGCCAATTGCATCTCCATCTGGGTTTTTATGACCTACAACAACTATTTTTTGAGGAGAGGCAAGTAATTTTTTTACTCGTTCGGTAGTTTCGGTATTCATATCTTGCGAAGATACAATTTAATAACACGTAACTTTAATAGTTTTTTTATTTTTGAAATCGAAAAAACATCCACTATGAAAAATACACTTTTTTTGCTATCAATTTTGGTATTAGCAAGCTGTAAGGAAACCAAACAAGTAGTTTCTTCAGAAAAGAAGAATGAAAACGTCTCTTTTACTATGGTTTTTGCAAGTTGTAGCGATCAAGACCGCGAACAGCCTCTTTGGAAGCCTGTAATAAGTACTAATCCAGATGTCTTTATTTGGGGCGGTGATAACGTTTATTCCGATACAGATGATATGGAGAAAATGGCTTCAGATTATGATAAAGTATGGGCCAATAAAGAATATCAAACAATAGCAGAAAATACCGATATAATCGCTACTTGGGATGACCACGACTATGGAAAAAACGATGCGGGGAAAGAATGGCATAAAAAAAAAGAAGCACAACAGGTTTTTCTTGATTTTTTAAAACTCCCGAAAGATGACCCAAGAAGAAAACGAGAAGGTGTGTACCATTCACAAACATTTACTACAGACAGTGGAAGTGTAAAGGTTATTTTATTAGATACTCGCTATTTTAGAGGTCCTTTAAAAGTGAACCCAAACCCCGAAAATGAATATGAGCGTTACATACCTTGGCAAGAAGGTGAGGGAGGAAGTGTTTTGGGTGAAGAACAATGGAGATGGTTTGAAAATGAATTAAAAGATGATACAGCAAATTTTACCGTAATTGTAAGCAGTATTCAATTTTTAAGCGATCAGCATGGTTTTGAGAAATGGGCGAATCACCCTTCTGAAGTAAAGAAAATGTATAGTGTACTAAAAGGTGCTAAAGCAAATAATATTTTAATACTTAGTGGCGACCGTCATCATGCAGAAGTTTCAGTAAAAGAAGTTACTGGGTTGGAAGATCCTTTAGTAGATTTTACAAGTAGTGGGTTAACCCATACATGGCCGGGAACACCTATGGATAATAATCCATATCGAGTGGGCGAAGGAACCAAGCAATTAAATTTTGGTGTGTTGTATTTTGACTTTGCCAATGAGAAAGTTAGCTATCAAATACGAGGCGAAAATAATGTTTTATATGAAGAATTTGTGCAGCAATATTAAACTACTGTAAAGTTCTTGTTTTTGAAATGTATTTAGCTATTTTTGCACAAAATTTAAAAAAACATGAGAACAGATAGAACGTTTACTATGTTAAAGCCTGATAGTGTTGAAAAAGGAAACATTGGGGCTATTCTTGAAAAAATTACCGCTTCTGGTTTTAAAATCGTAGCGATGAAATTAACACAAATGACTACAGCAGATGCTGAGGAGTTTTATGCTATTCACAAAGAACGTCCGTTTTTTGGCGAATTAGTTGAATACATGACGCGTGGGCCTATCGTTTCTGCTGTGCTTGAAAAAGACAATGCTGTAGAAGATTTCCGCACGCTAATTGGAGCAACAAACCCAGAAGAAGCTGCTGAAGGAACTATCCGTAAATTATATGCTGCCTCTATTGGTGAGAATGCAGTACACGGAAGTGACAGCGACGAAAATGCCGAAATTGAAAGTCAATTCCACTTTGCAGGAAGAGAGATTTTTTAATTGGTAACTTTACTTAATTGCAAAAGCCGCTTTCTTAAGCGGCTTTTTATTTTTATATAAATTTAGTGGTTTCTATTGTTTAATAATTTTCTTTATGGCAATCGTTTGATTGTTTTTTAAAAGTTTTACGAAATACACTGCAGCTGAACTTTGTGGAATAGATAGGGTGTTGGTCTCTTTTAAATTATTAGTTTGAAAAACTTTCCTGCCGTTTATATCCATAATTTCTAATGTAATATTTTCATATTCGGGAGTCTTGAAGGTAAGTTTAAAATTATCTTCCATAATTGGATTAGGATAGATAGTAAACGAATTATGATTAAATTCTTCTACTCCTGCCACAGCATCATAAGGTGTTTTCAGTATGTACCCACCCAAGAGTGCATACCCTACATCTTCAGAAGCAAAATGTATGTCTGCAAATCCTTCATTAGCATGACAGTTAGCACTCGTGGTTTCTTCTTCAAGACTATATTCCCAACTATCGCCACCATCATTGGTTTTTTCAATCCACACATTACAACAATCACAAAGTGCAGCTGCCGAATTAATGGTAAAACCTTTATTATCATTTAAAAAATACATATCTGTAATTCCCAAATCTTGATTTTGAAAATATAAATCAGCCCAATCTGTATTATTTTGGGTTCTATAGCCAGCAAATCCACTATATGAAAAAGTATCAAAAATGTTACTTGAACCGGAAAGTAAATTCACATAATTTTCAGTAATAGCAATCGAAAATAGATCATCTGTAGTTGGTATTGAAAGCGGCTCCCAGTCATCACCACCGTTTTCGGTATAAAACAAAACCCCGTTGTCTCCTGCTATATAACCAATATTTTTGTCTTTAAAATGAATGCTGTTTAATTTTTCAGAAGTTAAAGAAGTATTTAAACTCCAATTATTCCCGCCATTTGTAGAATGTAAAACCACACCATTATTACCTACGGCCCAAATATTGTTAGAAGTGTTGACAGCAACAGAAATAATAGCTTCTGTAGTTCCTGAAGCGAGTTGGGACCAGTTTTCACCTGCGTTTATGGTTTTTAAAATGGTTCCGTTGTCTCCTACGGCATACCCATTATTTGCTCCATCAAATGCTAAATCGAGAAAAATTTCATCTATTCCGCTATCAAATTGCGACCAAGTTTCCCCGCCATCTTCTGTTTTATAAAAAATACCGCCATCGGTAATAACGTGTACTATATTTTCATCTGTTGGATAAAGAGCGCCATGATAATTTGATAACTCGATGGGTAGATAATTCCAGTTTTCTTGTGAAAAAGTTAAACAACTATAGAAAAGGATGAAAAAAAGTAATAATTTTTCCATAATTAGAATGATTTGTCAATAAAGTTACAAATTTTTTAACAAATGGATAATTACTAACGAAGAACCAACTTTTGTATCAATTCTTTCCCTAGTTCTTCATTAACTAGTTTTATTATTTTTTCTTTCCCATAACTTAATTCTTCTCGCAATACTGAAGAGCTTAATTGCACGTATAATACTTCACGTTCTAATTTTATAGCAGTGGTATAATTTGAAATAGCATTTCCCATAACATTGTGCCAAGCTTCTTTAACAGAAACTTTGTCCAAGCCATTTTGTAAACGGTTGGCTTCAATAAAGTCTTTTATTACATCGCCCAATGTGCTTTCTTCTTTATTTCTTCTTGCCAAAACAGGTTTTTTGTGGGTTATTCGCTAAAAATTAAAGGTACTGAACTTTTTATACTTATAGATGTTTCCGTCCTTGTTTAACACGTGCAATGTGCTGTCTTTTGCTAATAAAACAGTTTCTTTCCAAGTATCGAAAGGAGTTTTATAATATAGCTGCAAACTATCTTGCTCTATTTTAGGAATAAAGGTTTCGGCATCTTTGCTTACTTTAAATGTACCATCTAATTGTGGGTTCACTTTTTTTCGCATCCCTTCCGTGCCATTTACTTCAATAAAATCGATAGTGGTGCTTAAGTTGTATTCTTTTTTAGTTCCATCAGGAAATTCTACTGATTCAATTTCCCAATAACCAGGAAGGTTTTGTAGTTGCTCATCTGGTGATTGTTGTGAACACGCTACAATGAAAACGGTAGCTAAAATGAATAAGAATTTTTTCAACATGTTTTCTGAAATTTTATTACAACGCAAACATCTTATAGGTTTGGTGCACTTTTTTAATTACGGCTTCAGTTCGGTCTGCGTGAGTATCACTAATAAACAATTGACCGAAATTTTCATTGTCTACCAACTGTATTATGTGTTCCACCCGTTGTTCGTCTAATTTATCAAAAATATCATCCAATAATAAAATAGGATTTACATTGCTTTGCGCTTTTATAAAATCGAATTGCGCTAATTTCAAAGCAATTAAATACGATTTTTGCTGTCCTTGCGAGCCAAATTTTTTAATAGGATGGCCATCAATTTCAAAAACAAGGTCGTCTTTATGAATTCCGAAATTAGTGTATTGTGTAATTTTATCTTTGGTGATGTTTTCTTTCAATAAAGTTAATAGATCATTATCTTTTAACTGACTCTTGTAGTCCAATCCTACCGTTTCATTTCCGCTACTAATTGATTTGTATCGATTCAGGAAAATAGGGGTGAACTCTAATAAAAAAGAGGCTCGTTTTCCGTAGATAAGAGTTCCAAATTCATGAAGTTGTTCATTGTAAATGGAAAGGGTGTCTTGGTTAAAGGTGTTGTTAGCGGCAAAATATTTCAATAACGAGTTACGCTGCACTAATGTTTTGTTATACTTTAATAAGGTGTTTAGATATTGTGAATCTCCTTGCGAAATCACACCGTCCATAAATTTGCGTCTAGTGCTACTACCTTCTATAATAAGGTCGCGATCTGCTGGCGAAATGATAACCAACGGTAAAAACCCAATATGTTCACTAAATTTTTCATAAGCCTTCCCATTGCGTTTTATCATTTTCTTCTGGCCTTGTTTGGCACTCACGATTATTTTTTCTGGGCGGTCGTTTTTCTCATAATTTCCTTCAACTACAAAGAAATCGGCATCGTGTTTTATGTTTTGGCTGGTAATAGGGTTAAAATAGCTTTTTCCGAAGGAAAGATGATAAATTGCATCGAGTATATTTGTCTTTCCCACTCCATTATGACCTGTAAAACAGTTGATTTTTGGGTCCATTTGAAATGTGATGGCATCAAAATTTTTATAATTGAGTAAGGAAAGTGTGTCTAAAACCATAGATATGAACAAGTTGCGTATTTTTGTGTAACTTGAGTGTTCTTTAGCAAAATTCTGAAAAAATGAGCACAAAATATTATAAAATACTAAATAAATTCCCTTTTTAATTCCATTAAAAATTTTATTTTTGCCCATCATTAAACCAACACTATGGCAACGTACAAGAAACGAGGATACAAACCTAAGACCAAAGCTGAAAAGCAAGAGGCAATTGAAGAAGAAAGCACAACGGCAGAGGTATTTAGTACCTTAGACCAAGGAGCGTCAAGAACCGAAGCTTGGGTAGAGAAAAATCAAAACTATATTTTAGGAATAGTAGGTGCAATTGCAATTTGTGTGCTTGGTTACCTTGCGTATGAGCAATTTATCCAAAAACCGAAAGAGTCTGAAGCGATGAACGAAATGTTCCAAGCACAATCTTATTACGAGATGGCACTTACTGCAGAGTCTAAAGATTCTTTATATAGTTTAGCGTTAAACGGAGGGCAAGGTAAGTACGGTTTTATCGATATAATTGATAACTACGGAAGCACCGATGCTGGAAATCTAGCAAACTATTATGCTGGAATGGCTTATTTGAATACTCAAAAATATCAAGAAGCGATAGACCATTTAGATAACTTTAGTAGTGATGATGCCTTTTTAGGTCCTATTGCAAAAGGTGCAATTGGCGATGCTTTTGTTCAATTAGAGCAAAACGAAGAAGCGCTTAAATATTACGAAGAAGCTGCTAAAATACGTGATAATGAACTAACAGCGCCTCGCTTTCTTTTAAAAGCAGGTATTACAGCATTAAATATTGGTAATAAAGATGTTGCTTTAAAGCATTTTCAAAAAATTACTGAAGAATATCCTAATTCACAAGAAGCAAAAAAAGCTGATCTCTATGTAGGGCAAGCTGAATCAATGCAGTAGTATGGCAACAGTAAATAAAAATTTATCACATTACGATAAAGCAACAATCCCAAACGCGAAAAACTTTCGGTTTGGGATTGTTGTTTCAGAATGGAATGACAACATTACCGAAGGTCTTTTTCAAGGAGCTTTCGATGCTATTTTAGATTGTGGCGGGGTGAAGGAGAATATTGTTCGTTGGAACGTTCCTGGAAGTTTCGAATTAATTTATGGCTGTAAAAAAATGCAGCAAAGCTACGATATGCTCGATGCTGTAATTGCTATAGGTAGTGTAATACAAGGTGAAACAAAACACTTCGATTTTGTGTGTGATGGGGTAACCCAAGGTATAAAAGACCTTAATATACAAAGCGATATTCCAGTTATTTTCTGCGTACTTACCGATAATACCATGCAACAATCCATAGACCGTAGCGGTGGTAAGCACGGTAATAAAGGGAGTGAAGCTGCTATAGCCGCCATAAAAATGGCGCAGCTTAGAAAAGATGCTCGTTTTTAGATTTTTTATAAACCTCTTTTTATAGATACCGTTGAGTGCCAATCCTTCGGAACGGTTATTGTATTCACAAATAAAGCACTGCAAATCACTTCAAAAACTGCAGTATTTTAAGTACATTTGAAACACGAGGATTATGGGAATTATAAAGTCACGAAAGAATAAAAAATTTGATTACAGCCCGCGTTATTACAAGAACGATGGTGAAGGAAGTCCGTACAGCATTAAGCATAAATTTGATGAATACCGAAGCACTGTTGGCGGTAATTCGGGGTTAAAAAATAAATTTAAAACGGCTTGGGAAGACCTTCAGCAGTCTAAAAATCGTCGAGCTAACCGAACAATTATATTGATTGTTGCGATTTTTATTTTCATTTTCCTATATATCATCGATTTTGATTTGTCAATATTCTACCAAAACTAATGACCGACATCATTCAACTTTTACCGGATCACGTTGCCAATCAAATAGCAGCGGGAGAAGTGGTACAACGCCCAGCTTCTGTAGTTAAGGAATTGTTGGAGAATGCGATTGATGCTAAATCAACCTCAATAAAATTGGTGGTAAAAGATGCTGGTAAAACACTTATTCAGGTAATTGATGATGGAATCGGCATGAGCACTACCGATGCCCGGTTATCTTTTGAACGGCATGCAACTTCAAAAATAAAATCTGCAGACGACCTTTTTAATCTGCACACTAAAGGTTTCCGTGGGGAAGCTTTGGCTTCTATTGCAGCGATTGCTCACGTAGAATTGAAAACTAAGACTAAAGATTCTGAAATTGGCACTAAAATTACTATTGAAGGTAGTGAAGTGACCGAACAAGAACCTGAGGTGGTTGCTAAAGGCACGACTATTTCAGTTAAAAATCTATTTTACAACATTCCTGCACGCCGAAATTTCTTAAAAAGTAACAATGTAGAAACGCGTCATATTATTGATGAATTCCATCGTGTTGCTTTAGCACATCCGCAAGTAGAATTTAATATGTTGCACAACGGAAGTAATGTTTTTAATCTTCCGTCCAGTAATGAAAGACAACGCATTGTAAATATCTTCGGAAATAAAATGAACGAAAAACTCGTTCCCGTTTCCGAAGAAACAGAAATACTTAAAATAGAGGGTTTTGTAATAAAGCCCGAATACGCTAAAAAGAGTAGAGGCGAACAGTTTTTCTTTGTCAATAATCGTTTTATAAAAAGTTCATATTTACATCACGCTGTAAGTGCTGCTTTTGAAGGATTGTTGAAAGATGGAGCCTATGCTGGGTACTTTTTATTTTTAGAAGTAGATACCAAAAGCATTGATATAAACATTCATCCCACCAAAACTGAAATAAAATTTGACGATGAACACGCTATTTATGCAATGCTTCGAGCGACTATTAAACACAGTTTAGGGCAGTTTAGTATTGCACCAGTGCTTGATTTTGAAAAAGATACGGGGTTTGATACACCCTACGAGTACAGTAAAAAATCACCGGTAGCACCTACTATAGATGTGGATAGAAATTTTAATCCTTTTCAAGGCGAACGGAAACAAAAAAATATCACTTTTCCTTTTAAACGCGAGAAAAAATCATCAGCCTCTTGGGAATCTTTATATGCTGGTTTAAAAAGTGAAACGGCAGTTTTAGGTCAAGATGATAGCATCGAATTTGAAAGTGAAGAGGTCTCTGGAAGTCTTTTTGAAAATGACCAAGAGGAAAATCTACGTGTTACGTTTCAGCTTCAGAATAAATACATTATCAGCCCGATTAAAAGTGGCATGTTAGTAATTCATCAACATTTGGCACATCAACGTATTATATATGAAGAATTACTAAAAAATATCACCGTGCAAGAAGCGGTGAGTCAACAATTATTGTTTCCGTTGCAACTGAGTTTCTCAAACCCCGACTTGGTGTTTCTAGAAGATTTGAAAGAACAATTGGAGCATACAGGTTTTGTTTTTTCAGAAATAAAAGACGGAACCGTTGAAATTAGTGGTATTCCTGTTTCAATAACCGAAAGCCAAGTTGAAACTGTTTTAACACAGTTAGTAAAAGATATAAAAGAAGAAGTGCCAGATGCTGGCTTTAGCCAAAATGATTTATTGGCAAAAAGTATGGCAAAAAATATGGCAGTAAAAACGGGAACACCTTTAAAGCAAGAGGCGCAATTGCATTTGGTGCACCAATTGTTTGCTTGTAAAGAACCTAGCGTGTCGCCAAGTAATAGACCAGTATTGGTAACTTTGGACGCCAACGACTTTGATAAAAAATTTATGTAAATGGGAAGAATAACCGAAACCGTTAAGGTTTTAATCATTATAAACGCAATTTGTTTTGTAGGGACTTTAATCTCAGGCGATTTAGTATACAGGTTGTTTTCACTTTTTTATTTTGAAAACCCAAAATTTCAAATTTGGCAACCACTTACGCATATGTTTATGCACGGAGGTTTTATGCATATTCTTTTTAATATGTATGCGTTGTGGGCTTTTGGTTCGCCATTAGAAATGCGCTGGGGACAGAAAAAGTTTTTGTTTTTCTATTTTTCGGCAGGATTTGGAGCTGCATTAATTCATACATTAGTAAATTATTATCAAATACATAGTGGTTACGATGCGTTGATGGCAGCAGGAATGGATCAGTCACAAATCATGACTTTGTTAGAAACTGGACAGTATAATACAGGAATATTGGAAAGTGTTTCAAAGGAAACCATTCAAACATTGTACAATAACTTTAATACACCAGCCGTTGGTGCTTCAGGTGCAATTTATGGAATATTAGTAGCGTTTGGTTTGATGTTTCCTAATATAGAATTGATGCTTATATTTTTACCTGTTCCCATAAAAGCGAAGTATTTTATCCCTTTGATTATTGCAGGAGATGTGTTTTTCGGAATAACAGGCTCACCTTTCGGAATCGCTCATTGGGCGCATATTGGTGGGGCTATATTTGGGTTTATTATGGCTTATTATTGGAAAAAAAATAGTTTTAATTCACATCGCTGGAATTAACAATGGATACGAACAGCTTAAAATATCAATTTAAAACTTCAAGTATAATTATAAAATTGATTGCTATTAATGCAGTTATTTTTATAGGTGTGCGTTTATTGGCGTTTTTTATGGGTATGGGCCCTGGACAATTGGTGCAATGGTTTATATTACCCGAAAATTTTGGTAGCGTTTTATTACAACCTTGGTCACTGTTAACCTATTCGTTTTTACATTTTGGGTTTTTCCATATTCTGTTTAATATGCTTTGGCTCTATTGGTTTGGACGCTTTATATTAAACCTTTTCAGCGAAAAACGATTTTTAACCATCTATTTATTGGGAGCTCTTTTTGGTGGATTACTCTATGTAACAGCATATAGTGTTTTTCCTGCTTTAAAAGGTACTACTGCTGGGTTAATAGGTGCTTCAGGAGCCGTAACAGCCATAATGGTTTTTATCGCAACATATACACCTAATGCAGAGGTGATGGTCTTCAGGTTCCGTATTAAACTATGGCAAATAGCTTTGGTCTTGGTATTGTTAGATTTGGTGTTGTTGCCAAGTAGTGGTAATGCTGGTGGCCGATTGGCGCACATTGGTGGTGCTATATTTGGTTTTGTGTATGCGCAACAGCTTCAAAAAGGAAACGACATTGGAAAATGGTTCGAAAATATAATTGATTGGGTAGAAAACTTATTTACACCTCGAAAAAAGAAACCGTTTACTAAAGTACATCGAAATAAAAAAACTTCTAAAAAATCTACTTCTACTGAAAATAAAAATGACAATCAGAAAAAGATTGACGAAATTTTAGATAAAATAGGTAAAAGTGGCTACGATAGCTTAACAAAAGCTGAAAAAGATTTTTTGTTTAAAGCAGGTAAAGATAATTGAGTTTGAAAAAAGGAGGAATCATAACTAAATTGCTTTTTTGGGGTAATTCGCTAGTAGCGTTTTTTCTTTTATTGTCATTTGTATTACCCTATTTACCACCTTCAAAATTTCCAACACTTTCGTTATTGAGTTTATTGGTCTCGCCATTAATTGCATTAAACATTTTTTTTGCTATTTATTGGCTTATAAGGATGAAAAGAAAATTTCTAGTTTCGACTGTTATCTTAGTAATTGCTTATTTTTACTTCAATCCTTTTTTTGAAATCTCTACTGAAAAAGACGCTTCAGAATATAATAAAACGATTCGTATTCTTTCCTATAATGTACGGTTGTTTAATGCGTATGAAGATAATCCTGCTTCCGAAGAAGTATCTAAAACTTTTTTAGAAATTATAGAAGAAGAAAAACCTGATGTTATTTCGATACAAGAATATTATTTGCAAAACAAAATAGATTTTTCAGAATACCCATATCAGTTTATTAACTTTAAGAAGGAAAATAAGTTGGGACATGCCATTTTTTCAAAATATCCCATTGTAAATAAAGGAGCGTTTGATTTTTCTGATACATCTAACAACACAATTTTTGCAGATATTGTAAAAAATGAAGATACTTTAAGAGTGTACAATTTACACTTGCAATCAATGGGTATAAAACCTAGAGTAAGCTATTTGCAGGAAAATGATAAAACAAGATTGCGAAAACGCATAGCAGATGCTTTTGTAAAACAAGAAGGGCAAGTTGCCATGATAAAAGAACATAAAGAGAAGAGTCCCTACAAAACGCTAGTTATGGGTGATTTTAATAATACTTCTTTCTCATATGTGTACAAAAGTTTGACAGTCGATATGCAGGATGCCTTTTTAAAACGAGGCAATGGAATTGGCACAACCTTTAAATTTGATTTTTACCCCATGCGAATTGATTTTATAATGAATTCAAACGATTTTGAAGTGTTGAAATTCAATACAATGGAAAAATCGTTTTCAGATCATTTTCCTGTAAGCGCAACATTAGGTTGGGAGTGAAAACAGAATATTTAAAATTTTATAAAAAAAGTAGCATAAGGTTTTAGTAACCTTATTTTTCAATTATTTTTGCCTATGCAAAACAACGTCCTTATTTTAGATTTTGGTTCACAGTACACACAGCTAATAGCACGTCGTGTAAGAGAGTTGAATATTTACTGCGAAATCCACCCTTACCACAACATTCCAGAGAGTTTAGATGAGTTTAAAGCCGTAATCCTTTCGGGAAGTCCGTTTTCGGTTCGTGCCGAAGATGCACCACATCCAGATTTATCCCGTATAAAAGGTAAACTACCTATGTTGGCTGTTTGCTACGGCGCACAATATATCGCTCATTTTAATGGGGGTAGTGTGGAGCCTTCTAATATTAGAGAGTATGGAAGGGCCAAACTTTCAATGATAAAGGCTGATGCTTCTCTTTTTAAGGGTATTTTAGAAGGAACACAGGTTTGGATGAGTCATAGTGATACCATTGCTCATCTCCCTGAAAATGGAATTCGGTTAGCAAGCACACCAGATGTGCTTAATGCAGCCTACCATATTGAAGGCGAAAAAATTTATGCTATTCAGTTTCATCCAGAAGTGTATCACACAACAGATGGGAAACAACTGTTAGAAAATTTCTTAGTTCATATTGCCGGTGTTGAGCAAAGTTGGACGCCTGCAGCATTTGTAGATACTACTGTTGACGCCCTGAAAGAGCAATTAGGAAACGATAAGGTGGTATTAGGTTTAAGCGGTGGTGTAGATTCTACTGTAGCTGCTATTTTATTACATAAAGCGATAGGCAAAAACTTGTATTGTATTTTTGTGAATAACGGATTGCTTCGGAAAAATGAATTCAGTGATGTCTTGTCACAATATAAAGATATGGGCTTAAACGTTAAAGGAGTGGATGCTTCGGTACGTTTTTTGGAGGCTTTAAAAGATATAAGTGATCCCGAATTAAAAAGAAAAGCCATTGGCAACGCTTTTATTGAAGTTTTTGACGACGAAGCACATGAAGTACAAGATGTTAATTGGCTAGCGCAAGGAACTATTTATCCAGATGTTATAGAAAGCGTTTCGGTTAACGGTCCTTCGGTAACAATTAAATCGCACCATAATGTGGGAGGTTTGCCAGACTTTATGAAGTTGAAAGTGGTAGAACCCCTTCGTATGCTTTTTAAAGATGAAGTAAGACGTGTAGGAGCAGAAATGGGTATTGATAAGAAACTTTTAGGCAGACATCCATTTCCGGGGCCTGGATTAGCTATTAGAATTTTAGGAGATATTACTGCTGAAAAAGTTCGTATCTTACAGGAAGTTGATGCTATATTTATCAATGGACTTAGAAAATGGGATTTGTACGATAAAGTATGGCAAGCCGGTGCTATTTTACTTCCAGTGCAGAGTGTTGGCGTAATGGGAGACGAACGTACATACGAAAAAGTTGTAGCATTGCGAGCGGTAGAATCTACCGATGGTATGACAGCAGATTGGGTGAATTTACCGTATGAGTTTTTACAGGAAACTAGTAATCATATAATAAACCGGGTAAAAGGCGTTAATAGAGTAGTCTATGATATTAGTTCGAAGCCACCAGCTACGATTGAATGGGAATAAGATCCCCTGAAAACATTCTAAAAGGTTTTTAAAGCCTCGTAGCTAGATTCAATAAGCTAAGGATTATAAACTTAAAGGAACAAATACGAATACATATAACCTAACATAAGAATATTTTGAAGCATTTTATATACCTTTTTTTGATATGTACGCTTAATACAGGTTGTGGTATTGCAACTCAGCAGCAACAATATCGAAGTCATAAAGTAAAAAGTGGTGAAACAATTTACAGTATCTCCCAAGAATACGGAACTACAGAAAGTGCAATCTATAGGTTAAACCCTGATGCTAAAAATGGTATTGGTGCAAATACAATTATTATTCTACCCCGTTCTTCAAATGTTATTTCAAACTCCGGCGCAACAAGTGTCACTTTTAAGGAACATCGTGTAAAAAGAAAAGAAACGTTATTTAGTATTTCGCAAGAATACAATGTCTCTCAAGATGAAATAAAGAAATACAATAAAGAATTGTATTCACGACAGCTTAAAAAAGGAGAGAAAATACGTATTCCTATTACACCAAAGGGAAGTACTACTACAGTTTCTGAAACAACAGAAAATACAGATATTAGCACTCATACTGTTGAACCTAAAGAAACTATTTACGGAATTGCTAGAAAGTACAATACCACGATTGCCGAATTAAAGAAACTCAATCCAGGTCTAGATAAAAATATTACAATCGGTACTGCTTTAAATGTTCCAGATGTTTCTACAACAGAATCTGCCACGATTGATAATGAGAAATACGATTTATACGAGGTACAGCCTAAAGAGGGGTTTTACCGGTTAAAAGTAAAGTTAGGACTTTCAGAAGAAGATATTGTGGCTCTTAATCCATACGCTAAAGATGGATTAAAGGACGGAATGATTTTAAAAATTCCAAAAGAAAACTCTGTGGGTATTACTGAAAAAGCGACCCCAGTAAATCTTGAAAACTACATTGCTAACAAATCTGAGAAAAACATTGCTCTGTTATTGCCTTTTCAACTGCAAGAAGCAGACCCAGATTCCACAGAAGCTAATGAGGATTTAATAAAATCTAACTCAGTTTTACGTATTTCTCTTGATTTTTACAGCGGTGTATTAATGGCAGCCGAATTTGCGAAAGATAAAGGGATTTCTGTCAACCTTCAGGTTTTCGATACTGAACGAAACGCAGCTAAAGTAGGTGCCATTGTTTCGGGTGGTGATTTTGATAATATGGATGCCGTTATTGGGCCTCTATTAAGTAAAAATGTTGACAAAGCTGCAGCAACGTTACGCAGTGATAATGTGCCTGTTTTCTCTCCTTTGAGCAATAAGGAAATACGGATGTACCCTAATCTTTTCCAAACGTTACCTACAGATGATATGCTTCAAGCACGAATGATGGATTTTTTAGTTGAAAAATCAGCTGGAAAAAACCTAATCATTGTTAGCGATTCAAAGCACAACGCCGAAAAACAGAAAATAATTTCTCAAATTCCTACAGCAAAATCAGTTTCTCCACGTGAAGGCGGTTATTTATATCAGCGTGATATTGCTGCAAAAGTAGACACAAACCGTGAAAATTGGGTGGTATTAGCTTCGAGTGACCCGGTATTGGTTAGTAATGTGGTAGGACTTTTAAATGGTATGCCTAAAAATCATAAATTAAGGTTGTTAGCCCTTGATAAAAATAAGGCGTACGATTATCACGATGTCTCGAATATGCATTTAGCAAAGCTGAAATTTACATTTCCTTCAGTAAACAAGAATTATGACTTTAATGAAAAAGATCCTTTTCTAATCAGTTATAAAAATGAATACGGTGTATTGCCTAACCGATACGCAGTACGAGGTTTTGATATTATGTATGATATTTTATTACGCCTGGCTTCGGCAGACGATATGTATAAAGCCAGCGAAAATGATTTTGTAACAGAATACATTGAGAATAAATTTCAGTACACAAACAAACTTCTTTCTGGCTATCAAAATAATGCAGTATACATAGTAGAATATAATGATAAACTTCAATTTATAGAAGCAGAATGAGCACAGCTAAAGTAACATACCTTGGGGGTCTCCGTACTGAAAGCGAACATATAAAGTCAGGTAATAAATATATTACCGATGCCCCAACAGATAACCACGGTAAGGGTGAAGCTTTTTCGCCAACCGATACAGTAGCGACTGGTCTAGCCAACTGTATGCTAACGATGATGGGCATTAAGGCGAATGATCTACAAGTAGATTTAGAAGGAAGCACGGCAACTGTGACTAAAACAATGGCTAGCAACCCTCGACGTATTTCTAAGATTGAGGTGGTTTTTAATTTACCTGTTGTCTTAGAAGAGAAACATAAAAAACTATTAGAAAAAACAGCTAACACTTGTCCGGTACATTATAGTTTACATCCAGATATTGAAAAAGTGATAATCTTTAATTGGGGGTAATCAGTTTTTCATAATGGTTCAATAAAAGCAGGGTTTTTGCGTTTTAGTCTGTATGAAACTTTTTGTAACACTCTTATTGTTTACACTTTCCTTTTTTCCTTCAGAAGAAAATAAAGAAAAAATTCTTTGGACTGAAACCAGGCAACTCACTTGGGAAGACTTTAGGGGTACGCCAAAACCTGGGGCTGATTTTGTTGCCAGTACCAACAGTGGGATGTCCTTTTCATTTTCATATACCGAAAAAAATGGAAAACGGACAATGGAACACAGTATATCGTGTAACTTCTACCCAGAGCTGTCATGGTTTAAGCCCGGTAAGGTTTCTGAGTATATTTTAAAGCACGAACAAACTCATTTTGATATCTCAGAATTACATGCGCGGATTTTACGAAAACGAATAGCTGAAGCTGAGTTTTCAAAAAATGTAAAAGAAGAAATAGGGGCTTTATATCATACAACAGAACAAGAAAGGCAAGACCTGCAAAATCAATATGATTTGGAGACCGACCACTCCAAAAACAAAGAAGAAGAATACCGCTGGCGAGAAAAAATCACCAACCAATTAAAAAAGTATGAACGCTGGAAATAGCCCAGATCCTAAACATTTAGAAGAATTGGCAAACTACAAAATGCCCTTCGGAAAATACAAAAACCAGTACTTGGTTAATATTCCCGAACCTTATTATGTTTGGTTTAAACAAAAAGGTTTCCCACAAGGTAAATTAGGTAATCTAATGCAAGAAATGTATGAGATTAAATTAAATGGTTTAGAGGGGCTTTTAAGGAAATTGATTAAAAGGTAAAGTCTAACAGTTTAATAGTTATTGATTTGTGTCTTTACTTGCTGTATTCATATAAAATTAAGGTAAATACAACGCAACCATCCCGCTACTTCTCCATCTACTGTATAGTTAAATAATCAACGTGGGGATTACTTTAAAATACATTAAACCATTATTCTACTGGATGCCAGAGTTATATCTTGTTTTGGCAACTATTTTTTATTGGGCTTCAACCGCCACACTTCTAAATCCTATAGCTTTTGTTTTGTTAGTTCTTACAGTGTCACAACTAATTTTCAATAAAAAAGGAATGGGAATCTTTTTAAGTTGTGTGTTTATATTCTTGAATCTATATTTAATTTTAGCATTACTTTCTGATCTTTTTAAAATTTCAGTTTTCAGTATTTCTACTCAAAAAATGTTTTTCATAGGTGCTGGTTTTTTAACTCTCAATATTATAATGTCCATTGTATTATTGTTTAAACATATTAATCTAAACTCTGAGCGGACAAGAATACTTGGATGAAAACACGATTCCTCATCCTATTTGTCATTTGGATTTCTTTTTTAGAAGATAGTTTTTTGATAATTATATTTTAATTGTTGCCTTCCACAATATTTCGCTACCTTTGCATCCCGTATAATTAACTCAGTAACGCTTCAAAATGAGCACTACCAAATACATCTTCGTTACGGGCGGAGTATCATCATCTTTAGGAAAAGGAATAATCGCAGCTTCACTTGCCAAACTATTGCAAGCTAGAGGATACCGCGTTACTATTCAAAAATTGGATCCCTACATTAATGTAGATCCTGGAACATTAAATCCATACGAACATGGCGAATGCTATGTAACAGATGATGGCGCCGAAACCGATCTAGACCTTGGGCATTATGAACGTTTTTTAAATGTAAAAACGTCACAAGCCAATAATGTTACTACCGGTCGTATTTATCAAAGTGTTATTGAAAAAGAACGCCGTGGTGAATTTTTAGGAAAAACAGTACAGGTTGTTCCACATATTACCAATGAAATTAAAGAACGTGTTCAGCAATTAGGTTCTACAGGAGAGTACGATATCGTTATTACTGAAATTGGCGGTACCGTAGGTGATATAGAGTCATTGCCCTATATTGAAGCAGTTAGACAGTTACGTTGGGAACTTGGCGATGACAACGCTTTAGTTATTCACCTAACCTTGGTTCCTTATCTTTCTGCTGCAGGAGAGTTAAAGACAAAACCTACACAGCACTCTGTAAAAACATTAATGGAAAGCGGTATAAAAGCTGATATTTTGGTTTGTCGTACAGAACATGATTTATCAGATGATCTTAGAAGAAAATTGGCACTGTTTTGTAACGTAAAGCGCGAAGCGGTAATTCAGTCAATAGATGCTTCTACTATTTACGATGTTCCCAATATGATGTTAGAAGAAGGGCTGGATACGGTTACGCTTCAAAAACTCGGTATGGAAAGTACCGAAAAACCAGACCTTACCCGTTGGAATCAGTTTTTAGAACGACATAAAAACCCGAAAGGAAAAGTAAGTATTGGCTTGATAGGGAAATATGTAGAACTTCAAGATAGTTATAAGTCGATTTTAGAGTCGTTCATACATGCAGGTGCAGAAAACGAGGTGAGTGTGGATGTAAAGTATATTCATTCAGAATACATCAACAAAAATAATATAGAAGCAAAACTCAAAGACTTGGATGCTGTTTTAGTTGCTCCTGGTTTTGGAGAACGTGGTATTGAAGGTAAAGTTGAAGCAGTTCGGTATGCAAGAGAAACTAACTTACCTTTTTTAGGTATTTGTTTAGGAATGCAAATGGCCGTGATAGAATATAGTCGAAATGTTTTGGGTATTAAAGATGCCAATTCTACTGAAATGAATCCACAAACGCCTAACCCTGTTATTAATTTAATGGAAGACCAAAAAAGCATTACCGATATGGGAGGCACCATGCGATTGGGCTCTTGGAAGTGTGAGGTAAAGGCTGATAGTATTATTGGTAGGGTTTATAATGAAAGCACTATAGAAGAGCGCCACCGCCATCGGTATGAATACAATAATAAATATAAAGAACAATTAGAAGCAGCCGGGATGGTAGCAACTGGAGTAAATCCAGACACACAATTAGTTGAAGTGGTAGAAGTGCCAGAGCACCCTTGGTTTGTAGGCGTTCAATACCACCCAGAGTATAAGAGTACTGTGGCTAGTCCTCATCCGTTGTTTGTCGCTTTTGTTAAGGCAGCGCATGAACACGCCGAAAAAAACTAAACCGACAATTTGGCGTAGTAAGATGTTGGGGCGGGATATTTGCTTTATGCTTTTAAATTATTAAGAAGAATTTTTCTGAAAAAGTAATATTTCAGAAACACATAACTATAAAACGGTTCGTAAAACGGACATTTTTGAAACAATTGAGCGTACATGGAAAAAAAGAATTTTGACGTTAATTCCCTAATAGGGTTTGTGTTAATTGGAGGTATATTAGTCTGGATGCTTTATATGCAGGAGCCTTCTGAGGATGAAGTTCAGGCTGAAAAAGCAAGAACTGAGGCTGCTGCTAAAGAGGAATCTGAAACTCAAAAAGAAACTGATACTACTCTTCAAGAAGCTACTCAAGAGATGTCTGTTGCAAATGCGCAAGATTCTCTTGCCGTTGAAAAGCTTAAAAACAAATTAGGTTCTTTTGCCTATTCGGGTACACTTGCTTCAGCAAAAGAAAATACTACCGTAATTGAAAACGAAGTACTTTACTTAGAAGTGAGTAACCAAGGAGGTTATATTACTGAAGCTCGTTTAAAAAATCATACTACTTACGATTCGGTTCCGGTAAGTATTATAAAAGATGGGAATAGCAGTTTAAACTTACAATTTTCTTCAGAAAACAGGTTGTTAAATACTAAAGACTTGTTTTTTGAACCTTCTCTAAGCACAAATGGTGACAACAATGTGTTGTCTATGAAGCTAAAAACTTCAGAAAGTGCTTATATAGAATACCGCTATGAGTTATTGCCCGATGAATACATGATTGACTTCAGTATAAAATCACAAGGCTTGGAAGGCGTTATGAATACCTCACAACCCATGTATTTAGATTGGCGTTTAAAGGGATATCGCCACGCTAAGAGTATTACTTATGAAAATAGGTATAGCCGCTTAGTGTATGAATATGAAGGGGACGACCATAACAAGCTTTCTCAAACTGGCGAAGATGACGAAACGGAGAAAGATGTAACGTGGATGAACTTCCGTCAGCACTTTTTCAGTTCGTTGCTGTTGACCGATACGCCTTTTAAAGAGGTTTCATTCAGTTCAATAGATTTAGTAGAAGATGAAGAAATCGATACGGTTTATACCAAGAAATATGCTGCTAAAATGTTATTGGAACCTAAAGCTGGCGGACTTTCCTATAATATGAATATGTATCTGGGTCCAACAGATTATCAAATATTGAACGATTATGGCCGCAACCTTGATGAAGCCATGCCGTTGGGTTGGGGAATTTTTGGGGTAATTAATAAATACATCATTATTCCGCTTTTCGGCTTTTTAACAGGGTTTTTACCAGCAGGAATTGCTATTATCTGTTTAACTATTTTGATAAAACTTTTATTATCTCCAGTACAGTACAAACAGTATTTGTCGCAGGCAAAAATGAAAATACTGCGACCAGAAATTGAAGAAATTCGCGAAAAGTACGGGGATAACAAAATGAAGATTCAGCAAGAAACGATGAAACTTCAAAACGCAGCAGGAGCAAGCCCGTTAAAAGGATGTTTGCCGGCATTATTGCAATTGCCTGTGTTTTATGCCTTGTTTACGTTTTTCCCATCTGCATTTGATTTGCGTCAAAAAAGCTTTTTATGGGCAGACGACCTTTCAAGTTATGATACTATAGCTCAATTGCCTTTCCATATCCCTTTTTATGGTGATCACGTAAGTTTGTTCCCTATCTTAGCATCTATCGCTATATTTATTTATATGATGATGACCACAGGGCAAACGATGCAAGCGCAACAACAACCGGGTATGCCTAATATGAAGTTTATAATGTATTTGTCTCCGCTATTTATGTTAGTGTTCTTCAACAACTACGCGAGTGGACTTTCATTGTATTACTTTACGTCAAATATGATTACCATTGGCATAATGTTGGTGATTAAAAACTTTATAATTGATGATGACAAGGTTCATGCTAAAATTCAGAAAAAGAAAAAACAGCCTAAAAAGCAAAATCGTTTTCAGCGAAAAATGTCTGAGATGATGGAGCAGGCCGAAGAGCAAAAGAGAGCTCAGAATAAAAAGTAATCTAATAAAAACCTCCTCTAATCAGGAGGTTTTTTTATAATAGTACTATTTATACTTTCGGTTTTATTTCAGCGTTTTAAACTAAAATCAAGAACATAATTTAAAATGAAATACCTATTCTTACTTTCCCTTGGAATATTATTCATCATACAATCTTCTATTGCGCAAGAAAGTGTTAATCAGTTTGATGCAAACGGAAAACGTGACGGAGTATGGAAAAAATATTACCCAGCTACCAAGCAACTCCGATATGAAGGACAATTTGATCATGGGGTAGAAACAGGAGTTTTTAAATTTTACTGTGAAGAGTGTAAAGATCAACCAATGGCCACCAAAGATTTTTCCGTTATCGGAACTAAAGCTTTTGTACGCTATTTTACTATAAAAGGAAAATTGGTAAGCGAAGGGGAAATGGAAGGCAAAAATAGAGTAGGCGAATGGGTATATTACCATGAAAAATCTAACGCTGTCATGACTCGGGAAAGATACAAAAATAGTAAATTAGAAGGAGTTAAGATCACATATTACCCTAATGGAACCAAAACTGAAGAAACCCACTATCAAAACGGTTTAAAACAAGGCGAAAATAACTACTACTCACCAGAAGGTGTTCTTTTAAAGAAATTGAACTACTTCGATGATAAACTTAATGGAGAAGCTCTTTACTATGATGCTAATGGTACAATAACGATTAAAGGTTATTATAAAAAAGGCAAAAAGAACGGTCTTTGGCAGTACTTTAAAAACGGCGAAGTGGAAATGGAAGAAACCTACCCCAAACCAGAAAAGCCTGAATAAAAACAAATCATTTTCTTTTTTACTTCAACACGGTATAAATTTTGCATTGGTACCCATAAAATCAATAGATACATTCGAATAAAAAAAGCCTTTTGAAAACTGTATCTTTGCAGAAAATTAGAATATTTAGAGTATTAAAATGAGCAAACAAAAAAAAGTTGTTGTTGGTCTAAGCGGCGGAGTAGATTCAAGTGTTGCGGCATACCTATTGAAAGAACAGGGTTATGATGTTATTGGGCTGTTCATGAAAAATTGGCATGATGATACTGTTACCATATCTAACGAATGTCCGTGGCTAGAAGATAGTAATGACGCCATGTTGGTCGCTGAAAAATTAGATATTCCATTTCAAACTGTCGACCTGAGTGAGCAATATAAAGAACGTATTGTAGATTATATGTTCAAGGAGTACAAAATGGGAAGAACTCCAAATCCAGATGTACTTTGTAACCGAGAGATTAAGTTCGATGTATTTCTAAAAATAGCATTAGAGCTCGGAGCAGATTATGTAGCTACCGGTCATTATTGCAGAAAAGGGGAAATTGTAAATGATGGTAAAACCACCTATCAATTACTTTCAGGAAAAGACCCTAACAAAGATCAGTCGTATTTTCTTTGTCAATTATCTCAAGAGCAGCTTTCCAAAACATTATTTCCTATAGGTGAAATTTTAAAGCCAGATGTGCGAAAAATAGCTTCGGAACAAGGTTTAATCACTGCAGAGAAGAGAGATTCGCAAGGATTGTGCTTTATTGGTAAGGTAAGACTTCCAGACTTTTTGCAACAACAATTGGCGCCTAAAGAAGGAAAGATAATTGAAGTACCTACAGCGTATTCAAATTACAATAAAACCGAGCCTGAATTTACTTCCGAAGAGGAAAAATTACAATTCCTCTCAGAAAAAAATAAATACACTATTACAGATGGTACAGAAGTGGGGAAACATCAAGGTGCTCACTTTTTTACCAAAGGACAGCGTAAGGGTTTGGCTGTTGGCGGGACTAAAGAACCACTCTTTGTGATTGATACCGATGTGGAAGAAAACGTAATCTACACTGGACAAGGAAAAGACCATCCGGGTTTATACCGTCGTGGGCTTTTTGTTAAAAATGAAGAAATTCATTGGGTTCGAGAAGATTTACGCTTACAAGAGGACGAAGCCAAAGAGGTTACGGCTCGCATTCGGTACAGACAATCTTTGGAAAAAGCTACTATACATCAAGCAGTCTCCGGACTTTATGTTATATTTGACAAACCACAATCTGCTATTACTGAAGGACAATTTGTTGCTTGGTATCAAGGAGAAGAATTGCTCGGCAGTGGTGTTATTTCTTAAAAAAAAATATTATGAAAAAAATACTATTACTACTACTTACAGTATTTGTAACTCAATTTAATTATGCACAAGAAGACGCACTTGTTTTCTTAGCAGATAAAGAAGGAGTAGCAGACGCTCTTGCAAATCCACTTACCATTTTAACACAAGATGCAATTGACCGAAAGCAAATGCAAGGAACATCAATTGATGAACGTGATGTCCCCCTTAATGAAAACTATAAAACAGAAATAAATAATACTGCAGGCATAACCGTGTTAGCAAAGTCTAAATGGATGAACGCAGTTTATGTTCGTGGTTCGGTTTCCAGTATTAATGATTTATTGAATTTAGAATTTGTAACTGAAGTAGAGTTTGCCGATAAGGATATGAATTTTAAAAAGCCAGCTGGACAAACCTCAGATAAATTTACAATCGAGAACCAACAAGCTAGAATAGAGTATAATTATGGTGATGCCACTAACCAGACTGAAATGCTTTCAGTGGATTTTCTGCATGAAAATGATTTTACAGGAGAAGGAATGGTTGTAGCATTTATGGATGGTGGTTTTCCTAATGTAATGAGCAACCCAGCATTTGCAACTCTTAGAAATGAAGGAAGATTATTAGGAACATACGATTTTGTAGAACGTCAAGAGAATGCAGATGGTACTAGTAGTCATGGATCTAATACATTTAGTGATGCTGCGGCATTTTTAGATGGTGAATTTGTAGGTACGGCCCCTGAGGCGTCTTATTATTTATATGTAACAGAAGATGGTGATAATGAGAGTCCTGTAGAAGAAGCCCTTTGGGTGGAAGCGTTAGAACGGGCTGATAGTCTTGGAGTTGATGTAGTAAACACTTCTTTAGGATATCAAGATTTTGACGATTCAGATTATGACCATAGCTATGAAGATTTAGACGGGCAAACCACTATTGGTGCTCGCGGCGCCAATCATGCGTTTGACAAAGGAATGATATTGGTAACCTCTGCAGGTAATGATGGAGGTGGATTTACATATGTAGGCACCCCAGGAGATTCACCAGGAATGTTGACAATTGGTGCGGTAGACTCTAACGGTAATTTAGCAGGATTTAGCTCCATTGGGCCCACAGTTGATGGGCGCGTAAAACCAGATGTTATGGCGCAAGGAGAGTTCGCAGCGATAGTAGATCGTTTTGGTAATGTTACGTTTAGTAATGGAACTTCTTTTAGTTCACCAATTATGGCAGGGTCGGTTGCTTCATTTTGGCAAGCAAGACCACAAACTCCTAATAATGAAATTATGCAAATTATACGGGAATCAGCTTCCATGTTTGATAACCCTTCAGATGGAATGGGGTACGGAATACCAAACTTTCAAGATGCATATAATGCTTTAATTGAGTTGAGTATTGAAGATGAAATGCTAGAAAATAATTTTGCATTATATCCAAATCCGGTCACTACTGAAGTGAATATTTCGTTTCCTAAAAGATATACTGAAGCAACGTTTTCTTTATATAATGTGTTAGGAGAACAGGTGAAAAAGGCTCGTATTTCAAGTCAAAATAATCAAGTAGACGTAAGCTATTTGTCTGCGGGGGTTTATATTGCGACTATCCAGACTGGAACAGAGAAAACTTCTTTCAAATTAATTAAAAAGTAATAGTACGTGCAAAATAGGATTACTGATCTTTTCAAGATACAATACCCATTAATTCAAGCTGGTATGATCTGGAACAGTGGCTGGCATTTGGCTAGTGCTGTTAGTAATGCAGGTGGATTGGGCATCATAGGTGCTGGTTCTATGTATCCAGAAGTACTTTTGGAACATATTCAAAAATGTAAAAAAGCAACCGACAAGCCCTTTGGAGTTAATGTACCGATGTTGTATCCCGATATCGATAAAATTATTGATATAATCATAGATGAAGGAGTGGAAATTGTATTCACTTCTGCCGGAAATCCCAAGACATATACACCAAAATTAAAAGAGCACGGAGTTACCGTTGTGCATGTGGTAAGTAGCTTGAAATTTGCTTTAAAATCACAAGAGGCAGGTGTGGATGCAGTTGTTGCAGAAGGTTTTGAAGCTGGAGGGCATAATGGGAGAGATGAAACCACTACGTTTACATTAATCCCTATGGTAAAGGAAAAAATAGATATTCCATTAATTGCAGCTGGAGGTATTGCCACTGGCCGAGGCATGTTAGCAGCTATGGTTTTAGGAGCAGATGCTGTACAGGTAGGTAGTCGTTTTGTAGCAAGTGAAGAATCTAGTTCGCACCAGGCATTCAAAAAAATGGTGGTCGATGCCAAAGAGGGAGATACCATGCTTACGTTAAAAGAATTGGCGCCAGTACGCATGTTGAAAAACAAATTTTTCGAAGACGTAATGCAACTTTACACTCAAAACCCTAAAAAAGAACAATTAATTGAACTTTTAGGTAGAGCACGTGCTAAAAAGGGTATGTTTGAAGGCGATTTAGAAGAAGGCGAATTAGAAATAGGACAAATAGCTGGATTGATACACGATATAAAGCCAGCAGCACAAATTGTTGAAGAAATGATAACGGAGTTTGAAACGGCCAAAAAAGAAGTTTCTAGTCTTTAGATGTCTATTCCTTCCAACAAGTAATCAGCCACTTCTATATTTTCTTTATCACTATGTAAAACCGATACATCACCTGTTGTTTCAAGGATAACGGCTTTTACTTGGTCAAGCGTAATCACGTTAGCTTCTCGTAATTTTGATTGTAGTTCAGATTCTGTTACTTTCGATTTTTTAAGGTTCTCCTTTAAAACGACACCATTCCGCATAATCATTATGGGTTTGTTCTCAATCAAATTTTCAACAGATTTGCTTTTGTATCGTATATATGTGATTAAATAATTAAGAAGATAAAGAATAAGAAGTAAGATGGCTCCCACTAATACAGAAGGATTACCTGTATTTACAGTCATCGCGATAATATTACCTATGGCAACTGTTATCACAAAATCGAATCCTGTCATTTTACTAAAACTTTTTAAGCCAAAGATTCTTGTGTATAGGATTATAAGTAAAAAGATACATGTGGTACCAATAAATACTTCGGGAATTTCTGTGAGGTTTTTAAAAAAATGATCGAGAGACATAGTAGTGATTTTTTGTTCTTAAAAGATACATTATTAAAAAATAGTAGGAGTTTAAACTTTATCAAAAAAAAATAAACTCCTTCAAAGCCTAAAGTTTTTGTAATTAAAGCAGGACTACTTAAAAAATAATAGTAAAATCCTATTACATTTATTACTTTTGTGCATCTGAAAATTAAGCCATAAAACGCTATTATGAATTTACACGAATATCAAGGAAAAGAAATATTAAACAGTTTTGGAGTTGAAATACAACGAGGAATCGTTGCACAAACCCCAGCGGAAGCTGTAGAAGCTGCAAAAAAATTAACTGAAGAAACCGGAACCGGTTGGCACGTTATCAAAGCACAAGTACATGCTGGGGGCCGAGGTAAAGGTGGCGGTGTAAAGTTGGCCAAAAACCTTAAAGAGGTTGAAGAAATTGCAGGCGACATCATCGGGATGAACCTGGTAACTCCTCAAACCAGTGCAGAAGGAAAAAAAGTAAACCAAGTTTTAATTACTGAAGATGTTTATTATCCAGGTGATAGTGAGCCGGAAGAATATTATATGAGCGTATTGCTTAACCGTGCAACTGGTAAAAACATGATTATGTATTCTACTGAAGGTGGAATGGATATTGAAACTGTAGCTGAAGAAACTCCTCATTTAATTTTTAATGAAGAAGTAGATCCTGCTTTGGGTTTAATGCCATTTCAAGCACGCCGAATTGCTTTTAACTTAGGGTTAAGTGGAAAATCATTTAAGCAAATGACTAAGTTTGTTACGTCACTTTACAAAGCTTATACAGAATCTGATTCTTCTTTATTTGAAATCAATCCAGTTTTAAAGACAAGTGACGATAAAATCATTGCAGTAGATGCAAAAGTAAGTTTGGATGACAACGCTTTGTTCCGTCATAAAGATTATGCGGCTATGCGTGACGTACGTGAGGAAAACCCAGTTGAGGTAGAAGCCCGTGAAGCTGGATTAAGTTATGTTGACTTAGATGGGAATGTTGGTTGTATGGTAAATGGTGCAGGTTTGGCAATGGCTACAATGGATCTTATTAAGCAAGCTGGTGGAGAACCTGCTAACTTTTTGGATGTTGGTGGTACAGCAGATGCCGAACGTGTGGAAACAGCGTTTAACTTAATACTTAAAGACCCATCAGTAAAAGCTATCCTAGTTAATATTTTTGGAGGTATAGTTCGTTGTGACCGTGTAGCGCAAGGTATTGTAGATGCTTATAAAAACATGGGAAATATAGACGTTCCTATTATTGTACGTTTACAAGGTACCAACGCTGATGAAGCTAAAGAATTGATAGACAATAGTGGCTTAGCTGTAGAAAGTGCAGTAGAATTTCAAGAAGCTGCAGATAAAGTACACGCAGTATTGTCATAATCACACAATAGAATTTTAGAAAAGCCTGAAGCGTTTCGCTTCAGGCTTTTTTTATGCCTTAATGCTAAGTTTCTAAGATATTATCTGCTAGCTTTTGTATGGTTTTCATGTCTTTTTCAGAATCAAAAGAAACAACTTTCAATAACACTTTTAACTCCTCGTCAATAGCTTCCATATATGCTTTTTCTATAGAAGGTTGTTGTTTTAGGTATGCGAGCATCCAAATCAGTTTTTGAGCTACTGTGGGGTCTTGAGAACAATAGGTGCGCAACGATGCCATTACTTGATATAAGAGTTCGTCAAAATGAACGACAGCCATTTTAATATAAGCGGTGCCATTTTCTGAAAAAACTCCCAAGTCGTTTTTCTGCATTCGAAGTGCAAACAACTCGGTAAGGTAATCAATACTGTTTATAGCTGTTCCTGGATCGTTAATTCCTGGTGACATTGCTCTTACAGCAATTTCAGTAATTTGTTTAAAAGCAAGTACATAGTTATCTTGAATATATTCTCCTCTAGCAAAGTTTAAATTTGAAAATATGGCTTTAACTGTTTCGTCTTCCAGTTTTTTATTGGATTTTAAAACACGTATGTTCTTCAGTACAAATAACCCTTTGGGAACTGTAATATATATCTTTATATCTTTCTCTTTACAGATGTTGATGATGTTTTGAGTCGCTATATTTTGAAAATAGCCACTTTTCGGCGATGTGTGGCTGTGCCAATTTTCAGTATCAGGAAATGTTTCTATCGTTTTAGTTTCAGTTTTGTTTTCACGATTTATGGTGCTATTCAATTTTATTGTTGCTTGATCGTAAATACCATCCATGATATTATTAATCTGGATGCTTTGCGAAATATTGTGAATAAAAAAGATGAACGCACCTAAGCAGATGATGCTAAAAATAACTCCCAGTAATATGGAAAATCCTGGGAGTGTAAATTTTTCTTCGCTAGTTTCAATACTAAAGAGTGTGAAAATATTGTAGATAATAGTACCTAAATAAATCCCTAAAATCATTTGGTGACTTTTGTTTGAAATCAAACCTGGAAGCAATCGGGGTGAAAAATTACTGGAAGCCTGGCTTAACAATAGCATCACCATAGAAAAACTGAACACCATTAACGATATAAGTCCTCCAATACATGTGCTTAAAACGCTTAAAGCCGTATCACCATCTTCAACTACTAAGAGAGGAAATATTTCTATAAGACTTCTTGAGACACCTTCCTTTTCAGCAATAATCATTGCCAAAGCAAACATAAAACCTGCAAGAGAAATTAGAGAGGGGTAAAAAGCTATTTTGCTTTGTAACGTACTGTAAAAAGTACGAATTCGTGTAAAAAATTGTTTCATAAATTTATCAATTAGTTTAAAGATAAACAGAAAAATTTAGTATTTCAGTCAGATACTATGTATGTATTTACAAAATAAACTGTCAATAAGTCGTAAATAATTGCGTTAACAGTGTCAAAATGTCTTGAAACCTTAATTGGAATTGGTTTTGCTATAACCATAGTACAAAAAGTAAAGTAAAATATTAATAAAATAAAATGTTATGAATTTAGTTAAAAGAAATGATAATTGGCTTCCATCTTTATTAGATGAGCTTTTTACAGAAAACAGGTTAGATACTCCCAATTATGAAAACTTTAGCATTCCTGCGGTAAATATTCAGGAAAAAAACACGAATTTTGTAGTTCAATTGGCTGTACCTGGCTTAAGTAAAGAAAATTTCAGTATAGAGGTTGAAGAAGATATATTAAAAATTTCTGCTGAAGTTTCTTCAGAAAATGAAGAAAACAAAACAGAAGACGAAATAAAATATACTCGCAAAGAGTTTAATTACAATAGTTTCAAAAGGTCATTTACGTTGCCAGAAAATGTAAATGTTGAAAGTGTAAATGCGAGTTACGAAAACGGTGTGTTAGAAATTACATTACCAAAAAAAGAAGAAGAAAAAGCATTAAAGAGAATGGTTGAGATTTCATAATTGAAATTTAATTTGGTTAGTTAGTTGAAATGACCACGTGCTACTCAATCGGTGCGTGGTTTTTTTATGCCTAAACCTTACCTTCTTCTGCGTTTACCGCCTGTACTTTGAAAGCGATTAGCCTGTGGTACATTTTTAGATTCTTCAACCGAATCTTGTAAACCCTTTAACTCTGCTTGGGTAAGGTCTCTCCATTTTCCAGTTGGTAAGTTACCTAATTCAATATTCATTATCCGAAGCCTTTTTAAAGCTGTTACTTCGTACCCTAAATATTCACACATCCTTCTAATTTGCCTATTTAAACCTTGAACTAACACAATACGAAATACAAAACGGCTTATTTTTTCTACTTCACAGTTTTTGGTAACCGTATCTAGTATAGGGATTCCATTGCCCATTCTTTTTATAAAATCGTTTGTTATAGGGCGATCCACTGTTACAATATATTCTTTTTCGTGTTTGTTTCCAGCACGTAATATTTTGTTTACAATATCACCATCATTGGTCATTAAAAGTAATCCTTCACTAGGTTTATCTAATCTGCCCACGTGAAAAATTCGCTCTTTATGGTTTATAAAATCTACTACATTTCCTTCTACTCGTTTATCAGTTGTACAAGTAATGCCAATGGGTTTATTAAGCGCGATATAAACCAGATTTTCATTTTCGGCAATAAGTTTACCATCAACCTTCACAATATCATTAGGCATTACGCGATCTCCTAAAGTAGCCAAGGTATCGTTAATAGTAACTTTTTCCTTTTCAATTAACGTATCTGCTTGTCTTCTGGAACAGTATCCACTGTCGCTAATGGCTTTATTTATCCGTACAGAATCTGGGTGATGTGTCATAGGTTACAAAGATACACATTGTGTAAGCGTTAAACTTATTTTAAATAAATAGCGAGGTAATTTTAATTATTATATTTTCATATAAAACTGAAAACTATGGCTGTTTTAGGCTCTATCATAAAAAGTGCGATTGATCTTCGGGATAATTTAGTTTCTGAAGATTCTCCAGTAGAAGCACAAAAAAAAGTATTAAAAAGCTTATTAGAAAAGGCTCAGAATACAGCATTTGGAAAATATTACGGATTTAAAGGAATAATAAATTCAGAAAAAATTGAAAAAAGTTTTTCTGAAGCAATCCCTTTTCACGACTATAATAAAATGACCGAAGAGTGGTGGTGTCGTGTTCACGATGGATTTGAAGATATTACTTGGCCCGGAAAACCCACTTATTTTGCAATAAGTAGTGGGACTACAGGAAAAACAAGTAAACGGATACCTGTAACCGATGCTATGATTGAAGCTATTAGAAATACAGGGATTAAACAAGTAGGTGCTTTAACCAATTTTAATTTACCATCAGATTTTTTTGAAAAGGAAATTATGATGTTGGGTAGTTCAACAGACTTGGAAAAGAGAGATGAATTTAAAGAAGGTGAGATTAGTGGAATTAGCGCGAGTAATATTCCTTTTTGGTTTCGAGGATATTACAAGCCAGGTGAAGAAATCGCCAAAATAGCCGATTGGGACGAACGCGTACAAA